>JABLTK010039931.1_pt1 | contig 93907 bp, 76 predicted proteins | sample 7160131 | NCBI WGS metagenome assembly JABLTK01 (sample SAMN14651221, study PRJNA627086) | human gut metagenome | isolation source: feces | host: Homo sapiens | reverse complement strand
TTATAATTTTTTAATATATTAAATATTATATAGTAATAATTACACAAAAAGAAGTTGGTTTTTTAAGTCATTTTGTCGAATTGTGAAAAATGCAAAAAACAAATATGTTTAAAAAGAATAAAATTGTAAAAGATAACAAAAAGTTACTTGACAATAACATTATAATGTGGTATAATAGTTGTTGTACTTAATATCAGAGAGGAAGAATTTTTCAGTGAGCGGAGGCAATGACGGCAAACCGGAAAGGATTTCGGACGAAAAGCTCGTACAGGCTGCCAAAGGCGGAGATGCACGGGCGTGGGAGGAAATAATTTCCAGATACAGAAATCTTATAAGTCCGAGAAATGACGTGAAATTTCTGGTCGGCGCCGAGGAAAATGATGTCGTGCAGGAACGGCTTCTTGGTCTGTATTTTGCCGTTAAGGAATTTGACGAAAAACGCAGTCCGTGTTTTTCGGCGTTTGCAAAGCGCTGTATTGAAAATCATTTGTCAACCGCGATAACGGCGGCTTTGAGAAAGAAACATTCCCCTTTAAATTCTTACGTTTCGCTTGATAAAGATACCGATGAGGAAGGCAGCTTCGTTATGTGGGATTTTGTCCCGGCGGACAGCGTTCGAAACCCGGAAGAAATATTGATTGACCGTGAGAGCAGAAACGATATTGAGTGTAGAATAAACAAGGAACTGAGCAGTCTGGAGTCTGAGGTGCTGACCAAATATCTTGACGGTTGGAGCTATAAGGAAATAGCGGGGCAGCTGAAAAAAGATGAAAAGTCGGTGGATAATGCGATGCAGCGAATAAAACGCCGCTTCAAAAGAAAAAAGGATATTATACAAAAGGATGAGGCACAGTAAATCTTGTTAATACGGTTTATCATTAAGAAACGAGGTAATGGAAATGTACGAGGACAAAACTTTGGTATGTAAGGACTGCGGCAAAGAATTTATATTTACGGCAGGAGAACAGGAATTTTATGCTGAGAAGGGATTTCAGAATGAACCGCTTCGCTGTAAGGATTGCCGACAGGCAAGAAAGAACAGCAGAAGCAATAAGGAAATGTATGAGATAGTATGTGCTTCCTGCGGTAAAGTGGACAAGGTTCCTTTTGAACCGAGACACGACAGACCTGTTTATTGCAGCGAATGTTTTGCAAAAATGAGTGAAGAAAACTAAATTTGAAGAATACCTCTGCGGCAATGCCCGACAGGGGTGTTTTTTGTTTGTAAAAAGCATTTTTTTTCTAAAAAAATGACGTGTTTAGAAAAAAATTCCCGAATTAACTTGACAGAAAGTACAAAACAGCGGTAAAATATAAGATGTATATTTATGTTTAGGCAGAGGAGGATTTTTATGTTGATTACAACAGCTCCGAGAGGAACAAAGGATCTTGTTCCGGGAGAGAGCTATAAATGGCAGTATGTTGAAGATAATTTCAGAGAAGTGTGCGATGAGTTTAATTATAAAGAAACTCGCGTGCCGACCTTTGAGCATACCGAGCTTTTTGAACGCGGCGTGGGCGACACGACAGACGTTGTGGAAAAGCAGATGTATACGTTTCTCGATAAAGGCGGAAGAAGTGTGACGCTGCGTCCGGAGGGCACTGCATCGGTGGCGAGAAGCTTTCTGCAAAACAGCTTGTATGCAGATACAATGCCGGCGAAAATGTACTATAATATACCGTGTTTTCGCTATGAAAAAAGCCAAAAGGGCAGACTGAGGGAATTTCATCAGTTTGGAGTTGAGGTTTTCGGCGCAAAAGAACCTACGATTGACGCGGAGGTTATTTCTCTGGCGCTGACTTTCCTTGACAGAGTAGGCTTAAAGGATTTGACGGTTCATATTAACAGCATAGGCTGCAAGGAATGCAGAAAAGCATATAACGAAAAATTGAGAGAATATTTCAGACCGCATCTGTCGGAGCTTTGCGAAACCTGCCGCGGCAGATTTGAGAGAAATCCGCTGAGGATTATTGACTGTAAATCGGAAATATGCCATGAAATAGGCAAGGGCGCGCCGGTTCTTTTGGACTATATATGTGATGATTGCCGTGAGCATTTTGAAAAGTTTAAAACCTGTCTTGACAATATGGGCATAAAATATGAAATTGACCCGGGTATTGTGCGCGGACTGGACTATTATTCAAAAACAGTGTTTGAAATCATAAGCGGCGGCTTTACAGTGTGCGGCGGCGGAAGATACGACGGTCTGGTAGAGGAACTCGGCGGTTCGCCGTCACCGGCAATAGGCTTTGGACTGGGAATTGAAAGACTTTTGTTAAGATTGGAAGAAACAGGAGTTACAATACCGCAGAGAGAAAAGCTTGATTTGTATGTTGCGCCGCTCGGCGAAAAAGCATCGGTGTATGCGCAGAAACTTGTATATTCGTTAAGACGTGCCGGAGTTAAGACCGAAACAGACCACACCGGACGCGGTTTAAGAGCGCAGATGAAATACGCAGACAAGCTCGGCTGCCGCTATTCGGTTGTTTTGGGTGATAATGAAATCCAAAACGGCGAGGCAGCGGTGAAAAACATGGAAACAGGCGAACAGACACAGGTTAAGCTTGATAAACTGAGGGATTTTTTTAACGAAAGGAATATATAACTATGGATACAATGAAGGGCTTGAAGCGCACAAATTACTGCGGCGAAACGGCAGGTGTGGGAAACACTGTCGTTGTCGGCGGATATGTGCAGAAAATAAGAGATTTGGGAAACCTTATTTTCATAGATTTAAGGGACAGAACAGGGATTGTTCAGCTTGCTTTTGACGACAACACCGACAGCGAGGTGTTTAAAAAGGCAAAATCGTGCAGAAGTGAATATGTACTTTTGGTAAAGGGAGTTGTGCGTGAAAGAGAGAGTAAAAATCCCGATATGAAAACGGGTAACATAGAGGTTTACGCAGACGATGTAAGAATACTTGCAAAAGCTCAGACACCGCCGTTTGAGATTACGGACGATACGAACGTAAACGAGGAACTAAGGCTTAAATACCGTTACCTTGATTTACGCCGTTCCGTTTTGCAGGAAAATATTATAAAACGCGGAAAAATCGCAAAATCAGCAAGAGATTATTTCTATGAAAACGGTTTTATTGAGATAGAAACGCCTATGATGATGAAATCCACTCCGGAAGGTGCGCGCGATTATGTTGTTCCATCAAGAGTGCATCACGGTAAATTTTATGCCTTGCCGCAGTCGCCGCAGATTTATAAGCAGCTTTTGATGATTGCGGGATATGACCGTTATATTCAGCTTGCACGCTGTTTCAGAGACGAAGATTTAAGAGCGGACAGACAGCCGGAATTTACACAGATAGATATGGAAATGTCGTTTGTTGATGTTGAAGATATTCTGGAAATAGTCGAGGGACTTATAAAAAGGCTGTTTAAAGACGTAATGAATATAGATATTCCCGCTCCGCTGCCACGTCTTACTTATAAAGAAGCTATGGAACGCTACGGCTCGGACAAGCCTGATACAAGGTTTAGCATGGAGATAGTAAATATATCGGATTTGGTTAAGGACTGCGGCTTTGGCGTGTTTTCGGGAGCGATTGCAAACGGCGGTTCGGTACGCGCAATAACGGCAAAAAATGCAGTGCAGACCTTTACAAGGAAGGAAATAGACAAGCTTACGGAATATGCAAAGGGCATAGGAGCGCACGGTTTGGCATATATCAGATGGACAGAGGATGAGCCTAACGCAAGCTTTAAAAAGTTTATGACAAGCGAAGAAATCTCTGCCATAATCGAACGTGTCGGAGCGGAAAAGGGCGATGTTGTGTTTATCGTTGCAGATAAGGACAGAATTACTCTGCCCACATTGGGCGCTTTGAGATCAAAAGCGGCAAAGCAGCTTGATATAATCCCCGATGGCTGGAATTTCCTCTGGATTACGGAATTTCCGTTCTTTGAATATGATGATGAAAACGATACATGGGTAGCTATGCACCACCCGTTTACAATGCCTATGGACGAGTGCATACAGTATCTTGACAGTAATCCCGAAAAGGTTATTGCAAAGGCATATGACCTTGTTCTTAACGGAATTGAGCTTTCAAGCGGTTCTATAAGAATAAACGATTATGAATTGCAGCAGAAAATGTTTGAGGCCCTCGGACTTACGGATGAGGAAATAGAAGCAAAATTCGGCTTCCTGGTTGAAGCATATAAATACGGCGCGGCTCCTCACGGCGGAATGGGTATCGGACTTGACAGACTGGCAATGCTTATGTGCGGTGCGGACAGTTTAAGAGATGTAACCGCATTTCCGAAGGTTCAGAACGCATCCGAATTAATGTCGGGCGCACCGGGAGAGATTGACGAAAAGCAGAAAGAAGAACTTGCAATTGCCGTTACGGAGGAAGAAGAAAATTAATATACAGTTAATACGGCGTTCATAAAAATAATATATAATCTATCTGATAAATATTTGAACGGGAGGTAGTATTGTGATAACAATATCAAATCTTACCAAAGCATACGGTAAGAAAAAGGCGCTTGATGATGTAAGCTTTACCGTAGAAAACGGCGAGGTGCTGGGTTTTTTGGGGCCTAACGGCGCAGGCAAATCAACTACAATGAATATCATTACCGGATATATTTCGGCAACGTCGGGTTCGGTAGAGGTTGACGGTTACAGCATTCTTGATAACCCTATAGAGGTAAAAAAACGTATTGGGTATCTGCCGGAAATTCCTCCGCTTTATCCGGAAATGGTGGTTATTGATTATCTTGACTTTGTGTATGAGCTTAAAAAGGTTAAAAAGGACGATAAGGCGGCTCATATACAAAAGGTTATTGATGAGGTCGGAATAGACGGCGTAAAGGGAAGAAAAATAGCCAATCTTTCAAAGGGATATAAGCAGAGAGTAGGGCTTGCAGGCGCACTCATAGGCGACCCCGAAGTACTTATTCTTGACGAGCCTACTGTCGGACTTGACCCGAAACAGATTATAGAAATAAGAAATCTTATAAAAAGTCTCGGTGAGCATCATACGGTAATATTAAGCTCGCATATTCTGTCTGAAATCAGCGCGGTATGCGAGAGGGTTATAATAATAAACAACGGCAGACTTATCGCCGAGGACACGCCGGAAAATCTGTCCGAAAAATTCGGAAGAAACAACAGATTGATGCTGCGTGTTTCGGGAGGTAAGGACGAAATCGAAGAAGTGCTTAACAGCATTGACGATGTAGTTTCGGTAAAATTCTTAAAGCAGTTCGACGATACTTCGTATGACTTTGAGATTGAAGCATCGGTTGAGATAGACAGTGAATTTAACAAAAAGTTGTTCTTTGCCTTTGCAGAGAAAACAATGCCGATTGTTATGCAGAAAAAAGTTGAGGATTCGTTAGAGGATGTATTCCTGCAAATAACATCTGACGATGCAGCGGCACAGGAAAGCGTACCGGAGGAAAACGATACGGCAGAAACTGTGACCGAAGAAAACAACGATGCGGAAACGGAAGAAGGAGGAGAAAAAGACAATGAAAGCGATATTTAACAGAGAGCTTGACTCCTATTTCAATTCAATGCTCGGATATGTTTTTCTGACGATATTTTTACTTATGACCGGCGTAATGTTCACACTGGCAAATCTGATGAGTACATCTGCGTCAATGACGGGATTTTTCTCGAATATAAACGGCTGGTCAATGTTTATTCTGCCGATTCTTACAATGAGAATGTTTTCGGAGGATAAAAAACTAAAAACAGATCAGTTGCTGCTTACAGCGCCTATTTCGATATGGTCAATGGTGCTCGGGAAGTTTTTTGCGGCATTTTGCGTATTGCTTACCGGAACTGCAATAACGCTGTTTTATCCGATAACGATTAACTTTTTCGGAAATGTTGCATTGGGCGAAACAATAAGCTGCTATGTCGGCTTTATGCTGCTTTGCGCGGTTGTAATTTCGATAGGCGCATTCATGTCATCGCTTACGGAAAGCCAGATTGTTGCTGCAATTTCTACATACGGTGTGCTTATCCTTACTCTGTTCATCGGAAGTGCGGCGTCGGCTGTGAGCAACGAGGTGATTTCAAATATATTGATGTGGATTTCTCCGATACAGAGATTTTCAAGCTTTACAATGGGAATATTAGACCTCGAATCAATAGTATATTATTTAAGTCTTACGGTACTGTTCCTGTTCCTTACAGTGACAGTATTCGAGAAACGCCGCTTTAAGTAATGAAAGGAAGGGTGAGTTAAATGAATAAAAAATACAAAATCAGTTCTTCCGTTATGGTTATCATTGCGATTGCGATACTTATTGCGGTAAATGCGTTTGTTACGGCGCTTACCGGGAAATTTCCGATAAAGCTTGACATGACGCCAAATAAAATATATTCAATTTCGGATTCCACCAAGGAATATCTGAAATCCTATAAAACGCCGACGGAAATTTTTGTAATGGCAAGCGAAGCGGAAGAGGACGAAACAATTAAGTCGGTACTGGATAAATATGCTGCGGCTTGTTCGAACATAAAAATCACCAATATTGACCCGAAAACCAATCCTACTTTCGGATCGAAATATATGAAGGACAACCAGAGCCTTTCAAACACATACGTGATTGTGGACGGCGGTGATAGATTTAAAACGTTTGCGATGAGCGATTTGTATAATGTATCAAATACGCAGTCGGGAAGAACACAGGCAACTTCAATCAAAGCGGAGGAGAAAATAACATCTGCACTGAAATATGTTTCGAGTACAGCTACCGTAAACGCGTATATTGTAAACGGACATAATGAAGCGAATACTTCAAATGTTAAAACAGCGCTTGAAAACGAGAGCTATACGGTAAAGGATTTAAATCTTGTTACGGAGGAAATTCCGCAGGATGCGTCATTGCTTGTTGTAATTGACCCGAGTAAGGATTTTACCGTTGCGGAAACAGCAAAGCTCGACAATTACTTTGCAAACGGCGGACACGCACAATTCTATTTTGACGCAACCGTAAGCGACGGCTTGACAAATCTGTTTGCCTATCTTGAAAAGTGGGGAATACAGGTAAATGATAAGGTTGCTGTCGAACAGGGCAAAAACAATATGATTTCGCTCGGCGGAAATATGAGCATTATGATAGCTGATATGGAGTCGGACGACATCACAAGCGCGCTTTCAAAGAATAAACGCTATGTTGCATATCTGCCTTATGCAAAGACGCTTACCAAGCTGTTTGACAACAGTAATAACATAAGCGTTAAGCCGCTGCTTTCGACAAGTTCTTCGGCATATTCATCAGAGGATTATGAAAATCTTCAAAAGAAAGATTCCGATGAAACAGGAACCTTTAATATAGGTATACTGGCAACAAACAGTCAGAATAAATCATCTGTTTATGTGTCGGGTTCTTCAATGCTCTTGAATTATTCGCAGGAGGAAATAGCGCAAAGCTTCGGTTTTGCAAACTACGATTATTTCTTTAACGTTTGCAGCTACATGAATGGCGATACAGACAATTATACCGTATCGGCAAAAAGTCTGAGTGTGGAAACAATTACAATAAAACCGATTATGGTTCTTATTCTGGCAATTATATTTGTAGCGCTTGTGCCTGTGATAGCGCTTGTTTCAGGCATTGTGGTATGGTTTAAGAGGAGACATCTGTAATGAAGAAAAATGTTGTAAAAATCATTATTGCGGTTGTCGTATTGATATTGCTTGCAGGAGGAACAATTCTGCTTAAAATGCCTTCAAAACAAACCGATGATAAAAACACAGCCACAGCAACCGCCGCTCCGACATATGATATATGCAAGGAGGACGCGGCGAATGTTAAAAGCGTATCGGTAAATTCGGCTGATTTTCAGATGGAATTTTCAAAGGCGGAAGAGGACAAGTGGACGGTAAACGGATTGCCGACGGGCGAGGTTGATACAACCAAAACGCGTTCGGCGGTTGAAAGTGTGATAGGAATGAGCAGTTCCGAAAAAATTGCAGAAAGCGCGTCAGACCTTGAACAGTACGGATTGGCAAATCCCGAGACAACCGTAACCGTAAATAAAACGGACGGAACGGCAGATAAAATATATATCGGCTCAAAAAGTCCGGTGAACGGAAGTTATTTTGTAAAAAATGATACCGATGCGGTTTATACAATAAGCTCATATAAGGTAGAACAGCTTAAAAATCCGGTAAGCTACTATACGGAATTTTCAAGATTTACCATTAAAGACGCGTCGGAAATTCACGGAATAACAATAGAACGTTCCGATGTTACAATAAAGCTTTCCGAGGGCGAAGCAACCGAAAATCAAGTATACAGTAACTGGATAATGACAAGCCCGATAAATACACAGGCAAGTTCTGATTATATATCCAACAGCATATTGCAGAATATGACTGAAATTAATCTTTCGGCTCCGCTTGAAAACGGTAATTACGGTTTTGACAAACCATCGGCAAAGATAATACTTAACATGAAAACCGATGAAAATGAGCATACCGAGGAGCTTGTGCTGGGTAAGAAATCCGAGGGTAACATTTATGTACAGTATAACGGAAAGGCATATTCGCAGCCGGCAAATCTGTTTGAGTTTGCACAGGCACAGCCGCTGAGTTTTATTTCAAAGGTTCAGTCGCTGATAAATATAAGCGGTGTGGAAAAAGTGGAAATATCCGGCGAAGGAGTCAGCCATACTATTGATATTGCACATTCCGGCGGTGAAGATGATGAGCTTACATTTAAGCTTGACGGAAAGGATATAGACGAGAGTACCGCCAAAAAGCTGTACCAGGAAATAATCGGAATACAGATTGACGGTATGTACGATAACCGACCGGCAGGAGCAAGCTTGTTAACCTTAAAATATAAGGGATACAACGGCGCGGAGGATATGACGGTTGAGTTTAAAGCTATTGATGATTTGGATTGTGCGTTTGTTAAAAACGGTGAGATACAGTTCACGGTAAAGAGAAGTGTTATCAATACTCTTATCGGTACAATCAATTCATACGCTGAAAATAATTAAATGCAGCTTTAATGCGGCGAAAGAGAGGATTAATATGAATTTATGGGGAGAAACAATGCCGTATGCGTTGGAGGATAATGATTTTGTGCCAACGATTGAGGCATATCCGGCAGAATCAGACGGTGCAGTGGTGATTTTTCCGGGAGGAGGATATTTTAACCGTGCGCCTCATGAGGGAGCCGGATATGCAAAATGGCTGCAAACACAGGGAGTTACGGCGTTTGTGGTTGAGTACAGAACAGCGCCGTATAAGCATCCGGCAGAGATTTCGGACGCTATGAGAGCTGTAAGATTTGTACGCCATTATGCGGATATTTACAGAATAAACAAGAATAAGATTGCGGTTATGGGTTCAAGCGCCGGCGGACATCTTATAGGTTCGCTGTCGGTGCATTATGATAAAAAAATGTATGAGCCTACGGATGAGATTGATAAAGAATCATGCCGGCCGGACGCATCAATATTCTGTTATCCGGTTATTGATATGGGAAATTACCGTCATGACGGTTCAAGACAGAATTTGCTCGGCAGCAGACCGACGTTTGAAGAAACAGAATTTATGTCGCTGCAAAAGCAGGTAACAAAGGATACTCCGCAGGCGTTTTTGTGGCACACTGCAAATGATAATTGTGTTCCGATTGAAAATTCGCTTATGTATGCGGCTGCTTTGGCAAAGGTAAATGTTCCGTTTGAGTTGCACGTATATCCCTACGGCCCTCACGGATTGGGATTGGCAAACGATAACCCTCATGTGGCGCAGTGGCAGGACGCATTGAGTAACTGGTTAAAACTCATTGAATTTAAAGATGGGGCTGTTGCTTATGAAAATATCGACTGAAATTTGTTAGAGAGGAAAAGGCAATAGAATATATTGCAAAAGCGGGATTTGACGCATGGGATTTTTTTCGATGTTTGCGATGTGCCGATATGTTTGATGAATAAATTTGGCGGCAGAAAATGCAGAAATACAAGTATAGGAACGGTGTAGGAATAATGTATGAGTAGCACAAAACAGTCAAAAAATATGTCCGCATCCCGACTCTAAATATCCTTTTTAAGAGCCTTGCTAAATTTTAGCAAGGCTCTCGCTATACCAACTTCCTAATAATTCTCTCGGAACAGGCGCGGCGTTTACCGTGACCATATAATTAAAAATAGATGTTTTCTTCATTTCAAAAAACACACACATATTCTCTCATTAACTTCTTCCGCTCTTGCAGAGCGGGCTCATTAGTGCAAATCATTGAAATATGAAACGTATCTGAGCTGGGGTTTATCATTAAACAGATATGTATATAGATCTACAATGTAATCGTCTGTCATGCTTGCGATAAAATCAGTCACAATATCATCGGGAGTGTTTTCTTCGATGTAACTGCCCTTACTGCGGAATTTTGTTGCATCGTTGATACATTCAATATGATGCTTAAATATAACCGAATTGCTTTTTCCGCTTTTAAGCTCATGAATAAGTTTTTCATAAATACGTTCAAACATAGGCGCAATAAGCTTTTCGTATTTTTCGTTCAAGGCTTTGTTCTGATATATTATCTCATTATTTTCACGCTTGCCGTCCTTTAAGGCTTTGAAATGCTCATCATCAAGCCGCAGATAATTTTTGCCGTAACTGTGCTCAACTATGTTTGTTACAAGATTATTGATTATTCCGGCATTGTATCGTCCGATAACGCTGTCGTCAAAAACGGCTTCGCTTTCAATTATCTTCATTTTAACTGCATCCTGTCTGTCCTTGCCTATGTATGCAATTATATCGCATATCCGCACTACGCAGCCTTCAAGCGTTGAGGGAACAAGCCTTTTAATTGCTTTTGGGTCTATATAACATTCCTCAACTTTTTTGTCAAATTCATCAAAATTGCTTAACGGCTTGGGGCGGTATTCTTTAAGCTCCAGTTCGCCGTTATGACATAATATTCCGTCAAGCGTTTGCAGCGTCAGATTAAGTCTGAGAATTTTGTCAAGCACGCGTACACTATGTACATTATGATTAAAATACCTTCCGGTATGTTCAAAATAAACCTTGTTCAGGAAACGCTCACCGGCGTGTCCGAATGGAGTATGACCTATGTCATGCCCCAGCGCAATAGCTTCGATTAAATCCAGATCAAGATCAAGTATCCGTCCGATGTCACGCGCTATTCTTGAAACCAACTGTACGTGAAATGCACGACGGGAAATATCATCATTTTTATAAAACGAAAAAACCTGTGTTTTGTCTGCGTACCTGTTATAATAAAGAGAATGTATGATTTTTTCAACATCTCTTATAAAAGCCGGACGTATCACAGACGGTTTATCACGGCTGTCATCACGTCTAATTGCATCATATCTGCTTTTTGAAAAATGTTTCAGTTTTTCTTCAATTTCAGGTGAAAGCTGTTCGTATTTTAAGGGCATATTTTAACTCCTTTTGTGTGATTTTGTTTATTATAATACAAGGCATATTATTTGTCAATAAAATAATTTTTAATAATACTTTACAATTATGCAATACTTCTGATATAATATTATCTGACAGCCGACGGCTTTTGCTGATAATCGTCGGGCTTTTTGCCTGTGATTTTCCGAAAAGCCTTGTAAAAATTAGATGAGCTGTTAAAACCGCATTGCTGTGCTATATCAAGCTTGGTCATATCGGTTGTGCGTAAAAGTCCGATTGCTTTTTCAACACGCTTAATGGTGATATATTCCCATGGAGATAAGCCGTTGTATTTTTTAAACAGCGTTGAAAAATATGCCTTGCTGAGCATTGCCTGTCGGGCGATGTCATCAAGCGAAAACGATTCTCCGATGTGCGAATTGATATAATCAATCGCAAGCGACAGCTGTGGAAGTACATTAACGCCGGAATTTGAGCTATCCTGTGTGTTTACATATCCGTAATTTCTAAGTAGGAGTAAAAGCACAGAATATAGTTCGAGCTTGATTTTAAGCTCGTATCCGGGCTGCATGGTGCTGAATTCGTTTTCAATATCCGCAATGGCAGAGCGTATTTCTGCGGTGGAGGGGTTTGACGGGTCTATCTTATTGGCAAAATGTTCATTTCTGTCAAAAAAAAGCTTTAAAAGTATCAGTGTATGGTCGTTTTCCTCGCTCCAAAGCATTTTAGGCTCAAAGTGAATATTGATTAAGTCAAACGGCATATCAGAATCTATCTGCGTGATGCAGTGAATTTCATTGCTGCCGAAAAGAAATATATCTCCGGGGTTGAATGTATATGTACGTCCTTCGACGGTATAAATTCCGCTGCCGCTTTTAAATAATGATAATTCACATTCGGTGTGGTGGTGTTCACGATAACTGCGTCTGCCTGCCGATACGGTTGAATGAAACAGTTTTATATCGGGGAGAGAATATTCATTAAATCTCATGCAGAGTCTCCTTTGTTTGAAAAATCAAAATATAGTGGATAAATATCAAAACATATTAGTTGATTTATCGCACAATATTTTGTATATTTATTTATATAGTAATCCTAAAACGGAAGAAAGTCAAGATATATTTTCAAAGAAAGGAAATAAAAAAATGGAGAACAGCTTAAAAGAAAGAATTTCGGAGAATGTGAATATGTGTTCGTCTCCGTCGGAGTTAAAAATAACGGATATTCGCGTAGCCAACATTGACGGTGCTCCGAAGCATTGTCCGCTGATAAAGGTTTATACTAACCAGGGACTGGTAGGCTACGGCGAGGTACGCGACGCATCAAGCCAGACATATGCGCTTATGCTTAAATCAAGACTTGTCGGAGAAAATCCGTGTAATGTAGATAAAATTTTCAGACGTATCAAACAGTTCGGCGGACATTCGCGCCAGGGCGGCGGTGTGTCGGGACTGGAAATTGCAATGTGGGATTTGGCTGGAAAGGCATGGGGAGTGCCGCTGTGGCAGATGCTCGGCGGAAAATTCCGCGATAAGGTTCGTATGTACTGTGATACCGATGTTGACGGTAAGCACACGGGTACGGATATGGGTCATGCCCTTAAAAAGAGAATGGAACAGGGCTTTACATTCCTTAAAATGGATTTGGGAATTGAACTTATGCTTGATGAACCCGGCTGCTTAAATGCACCGAGCGGATTTTTGGAGGATATAAAGAAAAACTCCATGAAGGCAATTAACCATCAGAGCGGTTCTATCGACAGAAAGCTGATGCTCGGAAAAAATTATGAGGTTTTCACAATTCCGCATCATGCAACCGGCATACACCTTACGCAAAAGGGCATGGATTATCTTGAAAATTATGTAAAAGAGGTTCGCGATGTTATAGGCTATGAAGTTCCTTTGGCAATAGACCATTTCGGTCACGTTGCGATAGATGATTGCATCATGTTTGCAAAACGTCTTGAAAAATATAATATAGCATGGGTGGAAGATATTGCTCCGTGGCATTATACAAAGCATTTTGAAAAGATTTCACACACAGTAAACGTACCAATTTGCACAGGAGAGGATATATATCTTGCGGAAAACTTTGAACCGCTGATGAAAAACGGCGGGGTTTCGGTAGTACATCCCGATATTCTTACAGTCGGCGGCGCTCTGGAAATGAAAAAGCTCGGAAATATGTGCGACAAATATGGAGTGGCAATGGCTATACATATGGCGGAAAGCCCGATTGCCTGCATGGCGGCAATTCATGCTGCTGCGGCTGTACAGAATGTTCTTGCGCTTGAATATCATTCGGTAGACATACCGTGGTGGAACGATTTGGCAATAGGCATAGACAATCCGCTATTCAAGGACGGATTTGCGGATGTTCCGAACAAGCCGGGCTTAGGTATAGATGAATTGAATGAGGAGCTTATAGCGGAGCATATGCACAGCAAATATCCCGGACAGTGGGAACCGACAACACAGTGGGATGATGAATGGGCAAACGACCGTGAATGGAGCTAAAAAATACGGAGGTGCCGAAAGTGTTTGATTTGACAGGAAAAAAAGCGTTGGTAACAGGTTCAACGCAGGGAATAGGCTTTGCAATAGCGGATATGCTTGCAAAACAAGGTGCGACTGTGTATATTAACGGCGCATCAAGTATGGAAAAATGCACAGCGGCAAGCAAAAAAATCCCCAATTCTGTTCCCGTAAGGGCAAATTTACTGAAAAGAGAGGAAATCGACGCCTTATATGAAGCAACGGGCGGAGTGGACATACTGGTTTTAAATGCGTCTATTCAATATAAACGTAGCTGGGACGGCTACACAGACGAAGAATTTGACGCACAGTTTGATTGCAATCTGAAAAGTACATATTACATGATAAAGAAATATGCACCGTATATGCAGAAAAATAAATGGGGAAGAATTGTTACAATAGGAAGCGTAAATGAGTATAATAATCATCCCGAGCTTTCGGTTTACGGTATAACAAAGGCTGCGCAGATGAAGCTTGTGGAGAATTTCGCGCCGTTTCTTGCTCCGTATGGTATAACTCTGAACAATGTTGCTCCGGGAGCAATAAGCACGCCGCGAAACACCGAGGCATTAAAGGACGAAGCCTACAATAAAAAGGTAACTGCTTCAATTCCGGCAGGCTATGTCGGCGAACCGAAGGATGTTGCTCCGGCAGTGCTGCTTTTGTGCAGCGAGGAAGGACGGTACATAACCGGTTCGGAAATTATCGCAGACGGCGGTATGCACTTGTAAATTGAGCAGGAGGGAACAGTTCTCTCACGCCGCCATGCATACCGCTCGGTACATGGCGGTTCAATCAACTTAACAAGTAACACACTTTTTGGTGTACTAATATAACAAAGAGACTAATCCAAAAGAGGTTAGTCTCTTTGTGGTTATCACTTTTTGTATCCATTCATTCTGGCATATTTATCTCCACAGTATGTGATTTTAAATATTTCCTTAAAAGCAGTTAATCCTACACCCGTTAGAGTGCGCCATGGCGCACAAACCGGAAATAGCACAGCAGTTATAAAGCTACTCTATATAAAGATATAAAGTGCAGCTTTTTTGGGGTCGCATCAATAATTCTGCTGTTTGAATCTTATTCATCTAAGTTCTTTGACGGGGCTGAATCACCCGAACCGCTGCCGGAGGAAGAACTGCCGGGATTTGATGCTCCCGTACCGGAGTTGCCGGAGGAGGAACCACTGCTTGAAGAACTGCCCGGCCCCGTCTGACTGCTGCCGCCTGCCGCGCTGCTGCCTTGACCGGAAGACGAGTTGCCCAAACCATTGCTTGAACCGGATTGATTACCGTTGCTTGACGCACCGCCGCTGTGACTGCCGTTATTTTTAGGTGTTTCCGTAGCAGACGGGGCTTTTGTTGCTGAACCTATCGCAGGCGAAGCTCCCGGAGAGGCTGACGGAGAATTACTTGATGAGCCCTTCTGAGTTGATGATGCGTGCGAAGAATTACACAAATTTTTTGGTTGCGTACCCTCAACAAAATAACCTTTTGTAGAAACACAGGTTTTTGTCGCAAGCATACCGGAATATACGCAAATCTCTGCCTCTACTACGTTCGAAGGTTTGTTAAGCTGTTTTGCCGGAAGTGATGAGTGAATTCTGCTCATAACCTGTTTCCATGCCGAAACTGACGGATTTCCGCTGATTCCTGCCTTTGACAATGATGATGGATTATCAAATCCAAACCAAACCGCGCCGACATAGTACGGCGTGAATCCGACAAACCATTTATCGTAATCCTCGTCTGTTGTGCCGGTTTTGCCGTAGGTCGGCATATTATCAAGTTTGGCGTTTTTAGCCGTGCCGACTGCCGAATTGACAACTGATGATAACATATCAGAGGTTATATATGCTGCCGCAGCACTGATTGCCTGTGACGAATTTGCAGAGTTTTGCAGAATTGTCTGACCCGTGGAATCCACTACCTTTGTATAGGTGTATGGTGCGATGTATTTTCCGCTGTTAACAAAGCAACCGTAAGCCGCACACATCTCTTTTACCGTAACGCCTTCGGTAAGACCGCCCAAAGAAAGGGAAGAGTAGTTCTTGTCTTTTTCGTTAAGCGTTGAAATGTGGAATTTGTTCTGCAAGTACCCGAAAGATGAGGAAAGACCTATCATATCAAGCACCTTAACGGCAGGAATGTTTGAGGAACGCGCAACAGCCTCTTTGACATTCATTGTGCCGTAAAAATCTTTATATGAGTTACGCGGCTTCCAGTTATCGCTGCCTATTGTTATTTCTTCGTCCACAATGCTTGTAGCTTCGGTTATTTTTCCCATATCCACAGCGGGGCCGTAAACCGACAGCGGCTTGATTGATGAGCCCGGCTGACGCTTTGACTGCGTTGCTCTGTTCCAGCCTCGAATGTCCGTTTTCTTGCCAAGACCACCGACAAGCCCTTTTATTTCTCCGGTATAAGGGTCAATTACCACCATTGCCGCCTGTCCCTGGCTTTCGCCGGACGGGAAAGCGGAGGTATTTGAAAAGACGTTTTCCATTGTATCCTGAATACTCTTATCCAGTGTGGAATATATTTTGAAACCGCCGTTATAAACCTGCTGTGTTGCAAAATCCTCCGAATATCCTTTTTGAAGCTGTAAATCACGTATTACATCCGAAACTATCTGGTCGGAGAAATAGGACGTTACGGTTTGTGAGCTTTTGCTATGAGCATTGGTAACGTTCAGTCCGTTGCTGATTGCCTGATTGTACTGCTCCTCGCTGATTTTGCCGAGTTCATACATTTTCTTTAAAACAATATTTCTCTTTTCCAAAGCTTTATCGGGGTGAACAAACGGGTCATATTCCGAGGGGAACTGTGTAATTCCCACAATAGACGCTGCCTCCCAAAGCGAAAGCTGTGAAGCATCCTTATTGAAATATGTGTGTGAAGCCGCTTCAACGCCGTAGCAGTTATTGGCAAAATATACAATATTAAGATACATTGTAAGTATTTCGTCCTTGGAAAGCTGCCGCTCCATTGCTATCGCACGCATGATTTCTTTAATTTTTCGTGCGGAGGTCTTTTCTTTTTCGTTGGTTATGTTCTTTATAACCTGCTGCGTAATTGTAGAACCGCCGTAATCCGACGAGCCTATACCGATCTTTGAAAGCAGATATTTTCCGGTAGCGCCGATTGTACGCTTTATATCAACGCCGTGATGTTTGTAGAATCGTTCGTCCTCGATAGAAACCATAGCATCTTTCAGATATGGAGAAATATGCGATGAATCAATCCATATTCTGTTTGATACAGACTTAATCTGTTCATATTCTTTGGTATTTCCGTTTACATCATTATAATATATAAAAGATGAATAATTCAAGGTCAGGGATTGAATGTTCATGTCTTTTATTTCGCGCGAAACCGCCGCATACATACCTATACCTATGCCCGAGGCGACTATGCAGCCGACAAGAAATACTGCCAACACCGCAATTCGTATTTTTTTTCGCACGGCGCGGTTCTTCTGCTTTTTTGAAATGTTTTCCTGACGCTGCGCATGAGTGCGCGTATTTGACGCGGCTGCTTTATGCGCGCGCCGACTGTAAGGCTGACCGCCGTTGTCCGAAGTCTCCTGCGAAGAGCTGTCGGATATGGCTGAGGTAAGCTTGTCATACTCATCCCAGTTAAATTTGTCACTGCCGCGGCTTTTGTTTCTTCTGCTGTAATTAGCCAAAATCAAATCCTCCTTTATCGGAAAATATAAGTAAGGCATATTGCCTTTTGATTCTTGAATAAGTTATATATCTATATTATAACTCATTTACGTTTATTTTGCAACATTAATTTATAGGAGTTGAAATTTTTTTAAAATGAAAAATGAGTATTCGAAAGAAAAACGGAGAAAATAAGAGATAATTAAAGATTTATAAGAAAAGTAGAATTTTTTTTAAAAATAGTATTGACATTCCATGAAAAAAGTAGTAAAATACATAACGTTGACCGAAGCAAATCGGTATTATTTGAAACTATACAGGAGGAAAGAATCATGAATTCAAGCTATTTGCAGAAACCCGGCGATGTTGAGAGAAAATGGTACATCATTGACGCAGCGGATAAGCCTCTCGGACGAGTTGCGGCAGTTGCGGCAAGCATTTTAAGAGGTAAGCATTTACCGACATATACACCGAATGTAGACTGCGGAGATCACGTAATAGTAATCAATGCAGATAAGGCAGTGCTGACAGGAAACAAGCTTCACCAGAAGGTTCGTTACTATCACACAGGCTGGATCGGCGGTATAAAGGAAATCCATTACGATAAGCTGATGGCAGAGGAGCCGGAAAGAGCTATGAGCTATGCCGTAAACGGAATGCTCCCCAATAACACGCTCGGCAGAAAAGCTATCACAAGATTACACGTGTACAGCGGTGCAGAGCACAAGCATGAAGCACAGAAGCCGGTTGCATGGACAGGCGAAATAAAGTAAGGAGGATTTGAGAAATGGCTAAAGAACAATACTACGGTACAGGAAGAAGAAAATCTTCTGTTGCAAGAGTTCGTTTGGTTCCGGGCAACGGAAATATTACAATAAATGGCAGAACAATCGATGAATATTTCGGTCTTGATACATTAAAAGTTATCGTACGTCAGCCGTTGGAACTCACAAAGACAACAGATAAGTTTGACGTTTTAGTAAACGTACAGGGCGGCGGTTTCACAGGTCAGGCAGGAGCAATCCGTCACGGTATTTCGAGAGCGCTTCTCGAAGTTGATACGGACGCTTACAGAGCAGATCTTAAATCAGCAGGTTTCCTGACAAGAGATTCAAGAATGAAGGAAAGAAAGAAGTATGGCTTGAAAGCGGCTCGTCGCGCACCGCAGTTCTCAAAGAGATAATTATTTTATCTATAAAAACCCCACAACCACAACGGTTGCGGGGTTTCTTTTTTATCCGTGCCACAAATTTGCCTCAAGTTAAATTATATATTTTTATTTTTTTACTTGAAAAATTGTTTGAATTGGTGTATAATATGAATAAATATACATTTGAGGTGCGGTATGAAGAAAATAGCGATTATTCCGAATGATATAAAAGATACCGGTCTTATTCAGACAAAGCGTATTATAGACTGCCTTTCTGGCAGAGTAAAGCTTTATATGCCGTCAAATTACAGTGTTGTGGGCGGAAATATTAACTATGTTACGTTGGCTGAACTGTATGCCTCTGCCGATGCGGCAATTGTTCTCGGCGGTGATGGTACGATTATTCAGACTGCGGCTATGTGTGCCGAAAATGACGTGCCGGTAATGGGAGTGAACCTGGGGAGAATAGGTTTTCTTGCGGAGATTGAAACCGACTGCATAGAAGCTGCTGCTGAAAAGCTTTTAAACGGTGATTATACAATAGAAGAACGCATGATGATAAAGGCGGAAATTATAAAAAACAATTGTACAACCGCTGTATGTAATGCGCTCAATGATATTGTGATTTCAAAAACGCTTGAGGAAAAACTTATACATATTGGGCTCTATTCAAACGATGAGCTGGTAAACAGCTATGCTGCCGATGGCTTGATTATATCAACGCCGACAGGATCAACGGGCTATTCAATATCTGCGGGCGGACCTGTGGTAGATCCGTCAATGGCATTATATGTTGCAACGCCTATATGCGCTCATATGCTTTCGGCAAGGAGTGCGGTACTGAGTGCGGATAAGGTTATTGAAATTAAGATTGATTCGGAAATATGCGGAAATAAAGCAGTTGTTACGGCTGACGGCGATGTGCGCGAATATATCTCCGACAGCGACAGTATACGTATAAGTAAATCAAAATACAAATTTAAGCTTATAAAGACAATTAAACAGTCCTTCTATGAAACGCTGTTGAATAAGCTTAACTAAAAGGGGAGAACGTGATTTGAAATACAAACGTCAGGGACAGATTTTAAAGATAATCAAAGAAAAAGAAATAAAAACGCATGAACAGCTGATAGAAGAGCTCAACAAAAGTGGTTACAGCGTTACACAGGCGACTGTTTCACGCGATATAAAGGATTTGGGGCTTATAAAGGTTCCGGTTAAGAGCGGCGGTTCGATATATGCGGCATCGCACAGCATTGCTGCGGAGGGCGACAATAAAATCAATATGTTTTCCGATACGGTGCTGGAGGTAGACAGTGCTCTGCATACCGTGGTAATAAAAACATATCCCGGAATGGCATCTGCCGTGGCAGCGTCTGTTGATTCGATGATGAAAAATGATTTTCTCGGTTCGATTGCCGGTGACGATACGCTTTTGATTATAACGGCGTCACCTGAAGCGGCATTAAACATGGCGGAAAAGCTCCGTAAAATATTCAGTGCAAAGTAGGGGATAATATGCTTAACAGTTTATCTATAAAAAATGTAGCGGTAATTGACAGCGTTAACCTCGATTTGTCGGACGGTTTAAGTGTACTTACGGGAGAAACTGGCGCCGGAAAATCTATTATGATAGATTCGATAAACATGATTTTAGGTGCGCGTGCGGATCGGGAGCTTGTGCGTCACGGAGCGGAAAAAGCAATAGTTCAGGCGGTTTTTGATACTTCGGCAGAAATAGAAAAGTTGCTTTTGGATAATGATATTGACAGTGACTGTGAACAGCTAATAGTTACGAGAAGTCTGACCTCGGAGGGGAAAAGCGTTGCAAAAATAAACGGCACAATTGTACCTCTTGCACTTTTGCGCGAGGTGTCGGGACTGCTGGTAAATATCCACGGTCAGCACGATAATCAGGCGCTTCTTACGCCTTCAAAGCATATTATTTTTCTTGATGAGTATGCTAAGAATGAAGACCTTTTAAACAGCTATAAAAATCTTTATTCAAAAATGAAAGAAATATCTTCTGCGCTTAACAGGCTCAATGTAAATGAGCAGGAAAAGAAACAAAGAACGGATTTATTGGAATATCAGATTAATGAAATATCCGCAGCAGACCTTAGCGAGGGCGAGGAGGAGGATTTGAGTAACAGGCGCGAGGTGTGCCGGAATGCCGAAAAAATATCCTCTGCCGTAAGCGCGGCATACGGAAGCCTGTATGACAGCGAAGGTTGCCAGAGTGCATATGACGGGATAAGCGTTGCAGTGAATGCGCTTGAGGATATATCGGAGCTTACTCCGGAGCTGCAAAACGCATATAACGTACTGTCGGAGGCAATGTACACCATACAGGACACCGTGCATGATTTGCGTGAATTTGCGGAGACGGTTGAATTTGACGAAGGCGAGCTTAACGATATTGAAGAACGTCTTTCGCTTATTTCAAATTTAAAGCGCAAATACGGCAATTCGGTATCGGAAATACTCGAATTTGCAAAAAAGGCGCAGGAGGAACTTGACGGTATAAATTCGAGCGATGAAACAGCTGCGCAGCTCTCGCAGGAGCTTGAACAAATCAAAAACAATCTTAAAACAGCGGGAGGAAAGCTTTCGGCGGCAAGAAAACAAGCAGCACAAAAGCTGCAAAAGCAAATAATAACAGCTTTGCATGAGCTGAATATGGAAAACACAAGCTTTGAAGTCAGTGTCAAAGCGGAAGACATCTTTTTGGAAAACGGAATTGATGAGGTGGAATTTTTCATCAGCACAAATCCCGGCGAACCGTTAAAACCGCTTATAAAAATTGCTTCCGGCGGTGAATTGTCAAGGATTATGCTGGCACTAAAATCCGTTTTGGCGGACGCCGATAAAGTTGGAACGCTGATATTTGATGAAATAGATACGGGTGTGTCGGGGGCGGCAGCGCTTAAAATTGCACTTAAATTACAGGAAATAGCACAATTCAGACAGGTTTTATGTATTACGCATTTGCCGCAGCTTGCCGCAAAGGCAGATACGCACTATCTTATAGAAAAAACTGTTTCAGACGGTGCGGCACGAACAAGTGTAAGAAAGCTTGATTTTGACGGAAGAATTGCAGAATTATCCAGAATCATAGACGGCGGCAGTGAAAGCGGTATTTCAAAAGAATATGCAAAGGAAATGCTGTCGGGAAATAATCGGAGGAGGTTATCATGATACGGATGGGAATTGTTATCAGCACAAAGCATGGTAATGCACAGGTACGGCTGTATCGGCAATCCTCGTGCGGCGGCGAATGTGAAAGCTGCGGAGGCGGCTGCGGCGGTGATGCTGTGATTACGGCAGAAAATCCCTTGAACGCCCAAAAGGGCGATACCGTTGCGCTTGAATTGCCGTCGGAAATTGCATTGTATGCTGCATTTTTGGTATATATAGTCCCGATAATAGCATTGGCGGCAGGCTGTGTGATTGGAAACAAAATTTTCAATACTGAGCCGAAAATGATTGTTTTTGCTCTGGTTATGATGTGTCTGGCATTCGGCGCAGTTGTATTGTATAGCAAAAAACGCAAAAAAAGGTATTCAGTCAGAATAATAGATATAAGTGAAAGGGAGAATTGCGCAATTGAAAACTAACGAATATTCGCCGGCAGAACGTGTTGAATATCTCACGGAACAGCTGAACTATCATAATTATAAATATTATGTGGAGGACAGTCCCGAAATATCGGATTTTGAATTTGACGCACTTTTGCGCGAACTTGAACAGCTTGAAGAAGAATATCCAAAGCTCAAAAGACCTAATTCGCCGACAATGCGCGTTGGGGGCGAGGCTGTTTCGGGATTTAATGAGGTTCGCCACGAAGTGCCTATGCAGAGCCTGCAAAAGGCATTTTCAAAAGAGGAAATCTTTGATTTTGACAAACGCGTAAAAGAAGTCTGTACAAATCCCGAATATGTTGTAGAACATAAAATAGACGGCTTATCGGTTTCTCTGGAATACATTGACGGAGAATTTGTACGCGGTTCAACGCGCGGTGACGGAAATGTGGGCGAGGATGTTACGGAAAATATAAAGACAATTCGTTCTGTTCCGATGAAGCTGCAAGACAAAATCCCATATCTTGAAGTGCGCGGAGAAGTGTTTTTATCGCGTGATAATTTCCAAAAAATAAACGATATCCTTGAAGCGTCCGAGCAGCCGCTGTTTGCCAATCCACGCAATGCCGCGGCAGGTTCTTTGCGTCAGCTTGACCCTAAAATTGCTGCAAAACGCAGATTGGATATTTTTGTGTTTAATATTCAGCGGATTGAGGGTATGGAAATAAATACGCATATTGATGGCTTGCGTTTTTTGAAGAAAGAGGGATTTAAAACTATTCTTAATGATACGGTGTTTTCGTCAATAGGAGATGCATATGAGCAGATACTGAAAATCGGCGATATGCGCGATGGATTGTATTTTGATATTGACGGAGCGGTTGTCAAGGTTAATGATTTTAAAATGCGGGAACGGCTGGGAGCAACCTCAAAGTTTCCGAAATGGGCGATAGCATATAAGTATCCGGCGGAAAAGCAGACAACTGTTATAAGGGATATAAAGCTTCAGGTGGGAAGGACGGGTGTTCTTACGCCGCTTGCGATTCTTGATACCGTACGTATAGCCGGAACAAATGTTTCAAAAGCTACACTGCATAATATGGACTATATTACACAAAAGGATATACGCATAGGCGATACCGTTGTTGTAGAAAAAGCAGGAGATATTATTCCGGCAGTAGTAGAGGTTATAGGCGAGGACAGAACGGGGGATGAGAAGCCGTTTTCAATGCCGGAGCATTGCCCTGCCTGCGGTGCACTTGTAGTGCGTGAGGCGGAAGAAGCCGCATACAGATGCACGGGAGTAAATTGTCCTGCCCAGAGACTTCGGAATATTATACACTTTGTTTCGAGAGGTGCAATGGATATAGAAGGCTTGGGACCGTCCATAATCGAACAGCTTATAGAAAGAGAGCTTATAAACACTGCGGCGGATTTGTATTATCTGAAAGCAGAGGATATTGCCGAAATGGATAAAATGGGCGAAAAGTCTGCTCAAAATATTTTAAATGCGCTTGAAAAATCAAAGTCAAATCCGTTATATCGGCTTATAAATGCCATGGGAATACGTCATATCGGCGAAAAAGCATCAAAAATACTTTCTCAAAAATATAAAACGCTGGATAATCTGCGAAATGCTCAAGCGGAGGATTTAAACTCAATAAATGATATAGGCGCTGTAATGGCAGAGTCTGTTGTTGAGTACTTTGAAGAACCGCAGAATATAGAATTTCTTAAAAAGCTTGAGACTGCAGGTGTTGACTGCGTAGACGACAGCGAAAACAGCGGTACGGATAATAGATTTGACGGTAAAACCTTTGTTCTGACCGGCACTCTGGAAAATTATAAGCGTTCGGAAGCAGGGGAGATTATAGAAAAATTTGGCGGCAAGACCTCGTCAAGCGTGTCGAAAAAAACAGATTATGTTCTGGCAGGCGCAGAAGTAGGCAGTAAGCTTGAAAAGGCGCAATCACTTGGCGTAACCATCATTTCGGAGAGCGATTTTGAAGAAATGATAAAGTCATGAAGTATTTTTCTATACCTAATCTGCCGGACAGACAGGCTAAGGGAGTTGTTACCGATTACAGAATTTCGCCGGAAAGTATGACGGAGCTGAAAAGACTTGGCATAGAAGTTTTTAAAACATTAAAAATCGAAACGCTTTATGATGCGGTGTGCGGACATGCGGATATGCAGCTTTATCACTTGGGTGAAAACCGATTTATTTCAGCACCTGAGGCATATGACTATTATACGTCAATTTTACCACAATCACAGATTATTAAAGGTTCGAAACCTCTGTGCGAAAAATATCCGTATGATGTGCCGTATAATGCTGCGGCAGTTGGTAATTATCTTATTTGCAATGCAAAGTATACAGCAGCGGAAGTCGCAGAAAGCAGCGAAAAAACGATTATAAATACAGCGCAGGGATATGCTAAATGTTCTGTATGCATAGTCGGTAATAATGCGGTTATAACGTCTGATGACGGAATCTATAATGCTGCAAAAAAATATATGGACGTTTTGAAGATTGAACCGGGATACATTAGATTAAACAGTATAAGTTACGGTTTTATAGGCGGAGCAACAGGTCTTATTGCCCCTAATATACTTGCAGTGAACGGTGATATAAAAATGCACCCTGACTGTGAGAACATAACTGCGTTTTGTAAAAATTACAGAGTAGATATATTATCGCTAAAACAAAATATCATTGAAGATGTAGGAAGTATTATTCCTATATTCTGAAAAATATTGCCGCAGAAAAATCTGCGGCAATATTTTTTTATTTATCTCTGAACTCTGCCCGAACCGTCGCCGCCTGCGAGAGCGTTAACTTCTTCGCGCGTAACGAGGTTGAAATCTCCCGGGATTGTGTGCTTCAATGCAGATGCCGCGACGCCAAATTCAAGAGCATCTTTGAAGTTTTTACCGTCAACAAAACCGCAGATTGTACCGCCGGCAAAGCTGTCACCGCCGCCTACACGGTCTACAATCGGATGTATTCTGTATTCCTTCGAGTGATAAAATTCATCATCATCTCTTGAATAAATGCAAGCTGACCAGCCGTTGTCGGAAGCCGATTTTGAAACTCTCAGTGACGAAATCACATATTTGAAATTGAATTTCTCAACCATCTGCTTGAAAATGCTTTCATATCCGGCAAGATTGAGTGAACCGCTTGTAACGTCTGTATTTGCAGGCTTAAAGCCGAGAACTTTGTCAGCGTCCTCTTCGTTGCCTATGCACACATCAACGTACTGCATGAGGTTTGACATAACCTTCTGAGCTTTTTCGCTTGACCACAGCTTTTTTCTGAAATTAAGGTCGCAAGAAACGGTTACACCGTGAGCCTTTGCAGCTTTTAAAGCAGCCTCTGTAAGTTCTGCGGCAGCGTCCGATACAGCCGGAGTTATACCTGTGAAATGGAACCAGTCAGCACCGTCAAAAATTTCATCAAAGTCAAAATCAGAAGCAACAGCTGTTGAAATTGAGGAATGGGCTCTGTCGTATGTAACGTTTGAAGGTCTCATTGCAGCTCCTGTTTCGAGGAAGTAAATGCCGAGTCTTTCACCGCCTTTTGCGATGTGCTTTGTTTCAACACCGTATTTTCTCAATGCAGCAACAGCACAAGCGCCGATGGGATTTTCGGGAACTTTTGTGACAAATTCCGCATCATGACCGTAATTTGCAAGCGAAACGGCAACATTTGCTTCACCGCCGCCGTAATTGATGTCAAATTCGTCTGCCTGTATGTATTTTTCGTTGTTGGGGGTTGATAATCTGAGCATGATTTCGCCCATTGTAACTATTTTAGCCATTTTGATTAATCCTTTCAAAAATTATTTATTAAGCTCGCTTCTTGCAGCCTTTATGTTTGCTATAAACTTTTTAGCTGTTTCTGTTATAGCGGCATAGTCGCCCGTCTTTGCGCCTTTTGTAAGCGACGAGCCTGCGCCTACCGCAACAACACCGGCTTTTATCCATTCGCCTACGTTATCTACGTCAACTCCGCCTGTCGGCATCATCTGAGCCTGGGGGAGCGGACCCTTTATGTCTTTTATAATTCTAGGACCGTAAAGGTCTGCCGGGAAAATCTTAACGATATCCGCACCGGCTTCCATTGCCGTAATAACTTCGGTTATTGTTGCACAACCCGGCATATACGGAACTCTGTAACGGTTACAAAGCTTTGCTGTTTCGAGATTAAACGCCGGACTTACGATAAAGTTTGCGCCTGCAAGAATTGCCGCTCTTGCTGTTTCAGGGTCAAGCACCGTGCCGGCGCCCAGCATCATTTCGCCGTTAGAATACTTTTCCGCCAATGCGGCAATAACCTTGTCCGCTCCCGGGACGGTAAAGGTAAGCTCAATTCCCGTACAGCCGCCCGCAAGGCAAGCGTCGCTGATTTTAATTGCTTCCTCCGCATTGTTGGCTCTTACCACCGCAACAAGACCGCAGTCGGTAAGCTGTTTCAAAACCTGTTCTTTTTTAATCATTTTATACATCCCTTTCCGTGCCGTCAGCACAAAATATTAACAGTAAAATGTTCGTCATTTAAACGATTAAACTTATTATATCATACCTTATTTTAGATTTCAATACATTTTTTGCATTATTTTTGCGAAATTCCATAAATTTATTGCAAATCAAAAAGCCGACGCATTCAGCATCGGCTTTTTGATTAATCTTTTTCGTTTTTTACAGCGGCAAATTCAGCCTTGATTTCGTCTGATGCACCGCCTGTTGCGACGCTTACGATAAATATAAATGCAAGCGAAACAATAAATCCGGGAACAATCTCATAAAGAGAGAAGATTGCCGGAGCATTGCCTGCGCCCCAGATAAGGTTGGGGAGATATGCCCACATAAGCGCCACGGCGCCGCCGGAGATGATTCCTGCAAGCGCACCTTTTTCATTGCAGTTATTCCAGAAAAGGCTACACAGAATAATTGGTCCGAATGCTGCACCGAAGCCTGCCCATGCGTGCGAAACTATTTCAAACACGGATGAATTGGGGTTAACAGCCAGTGCAAAAGCAATTAAGGCGATAACTAAGATTGTAACGCGTCCGACGCTTACAAGTTTTTTATCATCTGCGTTCTTGTTGAACAGCGTCTGATATATATCGGTGGAAAATGCAGATGATGCAACCAAAAGCTGTGAATCGGCTGTTGACATTATAGCTGCAAGCACCGCCGAAAGCAATACGCCGGCAATGACCGTCGGAAACATTCCCTGAACCATAATCATGAATATTTTTTCCTCATTGCCCGGCTCGGGAGCCGGAATTGTCGGGGTGGGAAGGTATCTTGAAGCCATCATTCCGAGTGAAACCGCAGCAAAGAGGCTGAGTACAACCCAAACCATAGCGATTATTCTTGCAGGCTTTACTTCCTTTGCTGATTTTATTGCCATAAATCTTGCAAGAATATGCGGCTGACCGAAATAGCCAAGACCCCATGCGATTGCACCGACTATACCGCTTATTCCGTATGCAGCCGACGGCGCGAAGGTTATATCAAGCTGCGACCACGAAAAATCAGGCATTGCATTCATTTTTCCGAACATTGTAAGACATACAAATACAATTGCAACAAACATCAGTATACCCTGGAATAAATCTGTCCAGCAAACAGCCTTAAAACCGCCAAGGAAAGTATATACCGTAACAACAAATACCGACAGGATAAGCGCCGGAAAATAGTCGAGGTGGAATACAAAGTTAAAAAGCTTTGCTCCTGCGGCAAACATCGAAGATGTGTAAACAGCGAAAAATATAAGTATAAACAGCGCCGAAAAAACTCTTAAAACATTTGATTTTGCTTTAAAACGATTTTGAAAAAAGTCGGGAAGCGTAATCGAATTGCCTGCTTTTTGAGTATATTTCCTAAGTGGCTTTGCAACTATAAGCCAGTTAAGATATGTACCGATTGCAAGACCGATTGCCGTCCATGCTGCCTCGGTGAAGCCTGCACCCATAAGATATGCAAGCCCGGGCAGCCCCATAAGCAGCCAGCCGCTCATATCCGATGCCTGTGCGCTCATTGATGTTACCCAGATGTTCATGGATCTGTCGCCTAAAACATATTCGGCATTGCTGGAATCTTTTTTGTAGAACTTAAAGCCTATAAGAATCATAAGGCACAGATACACAAAAAGCACCATTCCCTGAATAAAAACTTTTGTAAACATTGTCATAAATCCTTTCTTTTATATGTTTATAATCCCGCACATAAAAGAGTGGATTTTATATGCGGAAAAAAATACATAAATAATTATACCAAAAAATAAACATTTTTTCAAGATATATCTTGAAAATTATGTAAAAATATTAAAAAATCAACGAATTAAATTTGTTGCCGCTTGCATTAATAAAACATTTGTTATAATTTACAAAAATACTTGCACTGTCAAACAAAATGTGGTATAATATTACAAGACACAGCAAAGACTCAAAAATAATAGGGGAACGGCGAACGAGTATATCAAAATATTTTAAATATGGAGGATACGAACTATGCTGAAGCTTAATTATTTTTAACGAAAAAAATGGGCAAACATTTTTTCGGTTTAGTAAAACACAAAAATTATGAAAGAAAGGATTTTTTTATGCGAAAATTAAATAAATTTATTTCGGCGTTTGTGGTGTCGGTAGTGTGTTTTGTAATGTCTTTGCTGATTAGCACGAATTGTACATATATAGCAGAGGCGGCAGAGGAAATTCAGGATATATCTGCTGCCGACGCGGCTGTTGTCACAGATAATTCGGATTTGTCTGTCAGAGTTGTTTTGTGCAGCAACGGTGAACAATCGACGATTTTTACAGGGAAACTGAAAAACTATGACAACGGCAGATGGGTAGGTCTTGATTTTTCGGAGGTGCAGTCCTGGGCAATAGTTAACTGGGGGGATTCTTCAAACGATGTGCGGAGTATTATACCAGAAAACACTTTTATTGACATGAACCGTGAAGAGGTGTCTCTTAACAGCAGCTTCACAGATGAAATCGATACAATAGGTGTTGAAGCAGCTTCGGGAACGGTTACTTGTAATGCAAAGCTTGTTTATGATAACATCTATTGTGAAAAAGTAATCAGACCGAATAAAACCTTAACAGCGCTCATGGCTCTCAACAACACCGGTACGTCGGTAAGAAATGTAATCTGTTACATGGCTGAATACGACAGCACAGGAAGTCTGATTAATCTGACGGCAGGAGCGGAAGTGTCGGTCATGCAGGGAAGTACAAATGTTCAGGCTGAAAAAACATTTTCTGCCGGTGCGGCTGCTGCAAGGTTATTTTTCTGGGATAAAAATTCCATGCAGCCTTTGTGTGAAAGTGTTGATTTAACCTCGGCAAACGAAGATTATTACAGCAACACATTTGAAACGGCTGATGAATATGATATAAGCAGAGCATTTGAGGGAAATATTAATGATATCTCCGATGTGGATTATATAAAGTTCAGACCGAATGCAGATGGAAAATATTTAATAAGCTTTAATTCGGAAAACAGTGCGGATATAAGCTTATATAACAGTCAGAATGTCTTGCTTAAAAGCGGAACAGCGTTTGAAAACGGAAAATACATAAAGGAAGAATTAACTGCGGAGCAGACGTATTATATTAAGGTCAGCGGTGCCTCGGCAGGGAGTTATGAATTTTCCGTAAAGCAAACCCCGGGATTGCTGATAGGCATGGGATTTAATGAAATGCTTCTGACCGGTGCTGCTTCAAATCCGATAAGCGAGTCGCAGACGGCAGATGTAACGATTGTTGCTGCGGACGGCGAGACTACGAAAAAGTCTGTTGCGGTAATTGCCGACAACGAAAGTGTAAGCGTTGTTGTTCCAGTTAATCTGAGCAGCGGTCAGTACAAGATTTTTGTTTGCACCGGAAATAAAATACAAGAAGTTATTGATTTAAAGCTTTTGGCAGATACGGTTAGTTTTAATGTAAAATCGGGTGAATACTGCTCTGTACCGTTCATTACGGCTGATGCCGCGCTGCTGAATGATGTGTGTTTTTCGCTCGGATATTCCGAAAACAATTTTGAAATATACGATGTATGCGATTATACACAAACAATAGAAAACGGAAAGGGGATTATAAATACAGGATATATAAATGTAATTGAGAAAACCGATTCACTTTGCGTATTTAAGTCTATGCATACTTCAAAAACATGGTTGGGTGCAGTAAATTCGATCAGGTTAAAAGCGAAGCAAAATGCGAATATGAGCACGTCAAGATACGTGTATACGGTACAGTAAGGAGAGTGAACGGTAATGATAAACAAAATTAAAAATATTATTCTGTCATTGAGTGCAGGAGCAATGATTTTAACCGCAGGCGCTGCGGTGCAGGCAGCGATGCTGTCGGAATATCCGTGTACGGTTACTCAGCCGGACGGGACAATAGTCGAATGTTTCTTAAACGGTGATGAATACTTCGGATATTTGACAGACGAAAACGGAGCTGTTATCGTGCAAAATACCGATACGGGCAGTTATACATATGCAGCCGTTAATAACGGACAGCTTGTAAGTACGGAAAACATAATAGAATCGCCGTCACAAAGCTCCGCAATAGCAGGAGGAGGGGGCGGAAGTTTCCAAACAGTATCAGCAGAGGATTTGCCGGAGGAATACATCCAAAATCAGATTACCGAAAAAAAGGCAAAACGTGACGGAAACAGCGGCACAATGCTGATGTCACTGTCTGAAAACAATACAAACACAATGGGATATAACGGAAAAACGCTCAATAATATTGTTATATTTGTTGAATTTAAGGATACGGTATTTTCTTTATCTCACAAGGATTACGGCTATTATGACGGACTTTTCAATACAAATGACAGGTCATTGAAAAATTATTATGATGAAGTTTCCTACGGAAAAACAATTGTTAACTCCGTGTTGGCGACAGCCGACTCCGGTGCGAATGTTGCCGTATATAAGTCAAACCAAAAGAGGTCGTATTATGAATCTGATTATAATTTACTGCATAACCTTATGGACGAGGCTGTGAAGTGGGCGGCAGATAATAATTATATACCGGAGGATGTGAATTATGACGCTGACGGAGACGGTACTGCCGAATGCGTTACATTTATTTTCGCAGGCGACGTACAGACATCGGGTGAAAGAATTTTCTGGCCGCAGGCATGGTGGGGCGGCTATTTAAGCAATGATATATACGGAAAGCATATCCGTAAATATTTCATGGTACCCGAAAAATTACTGTATGGTTCCGAAAAGGGAAATTTGTTCCAGAAAGATGAAGATATTCTGTTCCATGAAAGCTTTCATGCGATTTTTGAGGGCGGAGATTTGTATGATAACAGACTTCGCAATACCTGGAACAGTACTTATCAGGTCTATGGCAATGCCATGCCGGTTCGTAACTGGGATATAATGAGTTCTGCGCCCGGAACGCATATGTCCTCGTATATGAAATACAGATACGGCAACTGGATAAATATTCCCGAAATCAAAAGCAGCGGAACATATACGTTAAAGCCTATGAGTACATTCAGAAATTTGCCGGCTGCCGGTATTGAAAACAATACCGTTGCGTATGTTCTGCGTTCGTCTGTTCCAGTTTCCGGAAACGGCGATACAAGCCAGTATTTTATTGCGGAATACAGAAAATCCCATGGATTTTTCGACAGACTCGGCGCTTTGCAGGGTGATGGGCTTGTCATATACAGGGTAAATTCTAATTTCGACGGCTGCGGAAATAATTTCAATACGGCTGATGCGAACGGTTCTAAGTATGAAATTGAGGAAATATATCCTAAAAAAGATTATAAGAATTTGCGCTATTCAAACGGCACAAGCTCAGGGATTATAGTCTCAAATATTCAGACAAATTCAGATGGTACATTAAGCTTTACCGTTTCAATGTACGGAAGCAGCAATTTAATGTATTTTAAAGATCCTCGGCTGGCAGATGCCGTAAGAGCTGCTATCGGGAAAAGCGATTCCCTAATAACAGATGCGGACATTGCAGCGGTGACATCACTCGATGTATCGATAGAAAATGAACAGTTGCCGCTGGATTTGTCGGGGATAGAGCATATGACGGGACTTACAAGCTTTACAGCACGACACTGTAAGATTGACGACATTACACCGTTGCAAGAACTTACAGGACTTACTTCGTTGGATTTGTCATATAATAATATTAAAGATATTTCGGTGCTGTCAGGCAAAAGCAGTTTGAGGACATTAAAGCTTCGCGGTAATCTCATAAACGACTATTCTCCTGTTGAAAGCTATTACAGCAGTATTACAGAAAAAGACTTCTCATTAAACGGCGCAGACGACTTTGTATTCCGTATTCCGAACGTAAGCGCTTCGGGAAATTTACAGACGGTGTATGCAAAAAAAGGTGAGTATATGCCGGATGTTGTATACGGAACAATTGAGATGTTTAATCATGAAGGCGTGCTGCTCAAAAAAAGGAAGCTTTCTATAAGTATTCCGTCAACCGAAACGCAGTTATCTTTATATGTGCCGAATGAATATTCCTGCAGTAATGACGGTTCATATATAGTGCTCAGCGCTTACGAAAGAGCTGATGAACGTCAGCAGTTATCACGCATTACCATAAAACCATCATATTTTAATTTAGACATTTTTAAATAAGTAGAAGGAGGGGTTACTTAATGTTAAAAAAAATATTAAGCGTATTTCTGACGGTGAGTTTGGTATGCAGTACCTTTTGCACCGTGTCTCATGGTGATGGGAATTTCTTATATGTTGGGGATAGTAGTCCGGAGGTTATTTTCGGCGGTTCTGTATCGGACCATTATTTGTTATTATCGGGCAGTGGAATTGTATCGGCATTCGGTAACAACGAGTATGGTCAATGCGGAGTAACTGCAGGCAAAAAAATTGATAAAGTAAATTACATTGATTTTGAAAACAAAGTTAAGAAGGTATCGACAGGGGACTGTTTCAGTCTTGCATTAGACGAAAAAGGCACGGCATGGGGATGGGGCAGTAATGCTGAAAATCAGCTTGGAATTTCGGATTCAAAGGAAAATGTATTTGAAAAACCGCAGAAAATTGCAGAAAACATATCAGATATTGCCGCAAGCAAACAATTCAGTATATTACTTAATAACAGCGGTGAGCTTATGATTTCGGGCGGGGGAGAAGCCTTAAAAAAGCTCGATTTTCCTGAAATTAAACATATATCGGCAGGATATAACAGCATCACCGCCATCGGTGCGGATAATATAGTCTATTTTATGCAAACCGATGATATAAATAACATTAAGAAAATATCATTACCGCAAGGGTGTGAAGTACAATCGGCAGCAGTCGGCGAAAAGCATATTGCGATAAAATGTATAAACGGTGAAAATTTTGAAATTTATACTTACGGTGATAATTCCAAAAGTCAGTTGGGCGTTAAAGGCGCTGTTTCGGCAGAGAAGGCTGTAAAAGCTTTGTCGCTGTCAAAGGACGAATACTCAACCGTAAATGTTTTTGCCGGCAGATACAGTACTGTTGTTGACGCATGGAACAATATGTCTTACAGTGACCGCGTTACGGAGTACGCATGGGGTACTGATACGTGTGATGTTTATGATGGCGGCTGCCGTGTGAAAGAGACATTGGAGGAACCGACCGGGTACGGAAACTATTATCATATTATTGATATGCAGGATGACAAATATATTGCATTCGATTATATGGTGTCCGAAATTATCGTTTTCGGAAAATCGACAGATTTTCAGAGAATCCCTCTGATCGAACCGACAGAAAAAACCGATACAATGTATAAATATCAATATGATAATCTTGATTATAATACATACAATGTGAACTTTGTAAGCCTTAATAAAGACACATTCGCCGAGGATAGCGAAAATTACGCATATTGGGAGTATGTAAATAATCATCAATTCCGCATAAAGATAAAGGATTTCGATGAAACTTCTTCTGCAGTTATGAGCAGCGCGGTTAAATTAAGTAAAAACGTTACCGGAGAAAACAGAATTATCGGCACGTATGGTCCTGAGGTATGGAATTTTGACAGACATGATATATCGTTCAAGGCTGACAATGTTGATATACCGCATGGTCAAGAAGATGGAATTTTGGTAGAAATATCAGCGTATAAATTGCAAAGTCGCAGCGAAAAGGCTTTGGAAATTCCGGTCAAAACAGAGGTGTTCTTTGAAAAAGTTACGCCGATTACGGAAAAAACGAAGCTGGGTCTGTATATTTACGGGTTGCCGAACGGTACTACAGCAGAGGTTAAAAGTATAAACGGAAACAAGATTCTTTTGCAGCTTCACGGTAATTCGTCCTGTGATATGGACTATGATTCGTCTGTAAAGCTTTGCTATGTATATGATACGGCGAATAAAACGCAAAACGGATGCATCGGTAATTTTGACCCGTATGATATATCTGCATGTGAGCGGTCGGTTAAGGGGCTGACAATTAAGGCATCAGAAAATACACCGGAAATGCTTACCGCAAGCACTGCGCTTATTAAGGGCAAAGAGGATGGAAAAGAGGTTAAGCTTAATATTTCGGGCGGAGAATTTGCAGTGGAATTAACAGCTTCAAACTGGAGCATTGACGGTAGTAATGAGCTTAAAATTTCAGATGTAAAACGTATTGATGATAATAATGCAATTGCGGTTATTTCAGGAAACAGTTCCGATAAATACAGTGATGCGGAAATAAAAATTGTCTGCGGCGGCGATGAATACACGGACAGCAGAGAACGCGACGAGGAAACAGGCAGTTATTCAAGTGTACCGCTGTATTCAAATTCCGTAAAAATAGAAAAACAGACAAAAAGCAGCAGCAGCGGAGGCACGGTAAGTACGGGCAGCAGTATGTCAAAACCAACTGCAAGCGTTAAGGGCGGAACTGTTAAGAGAGGAACATCGGTACAGCTTAACTCAAACGTTGACGGAGCAATAATTTATTATACAACAGACGGAACTGCACCTACGGAAAATAGCAGTGCATATACCGCACCAATCAAAATTACAGATAATATGACGCTGAAATTTATAGCAGTTTCGGGTAATAGAAAATCCGCTGTGCAGACGATAGAATATGCAGTTAAAAGTGCTGAGGCTACAATCAAGGAAAACTCCGAAAATATCAAATATATCACAGCGCTTGACAATCAGCCGTTTTATCCCGATGAAGCGATTACAAGATATGAGATATTGCAGTATATAAGCAGTCTTTTTGATATTGAAAATCTGGGCGAAAAATCGGATTTTTCAGATGTTGATGCAAAGCATGAAGATATTGTAAATCTTTTTGCAGGCGCAGGATTGATAGAAGGCTATACAGACAACACCTTTAAAGGTAATGAAGGACTAACCAGAGCGGAATTTGTTAAAATTCTGGACGATATTTTAAAGCCTGAGGTTAAGGAAAATTCACAGACATTTACCGATATAAAAGGACACTGGTGTGAAAAATATATTTCTGAATTTATGGGCTTGGGATATGTTTCGGGTTATCCTGATAACACCTTTAAGCCGGATGCTAAAATAACAAGAGCCGAAGCGGTAGCTGTTTTAAACCGAATTGCGGGAATTAAGGCATTGGATGCAAATGCAGACAGTTGCTTTACTGATGTTACAAATAAGCATTGGGCAAGTGGTTTGATTTATGCAGCAACAGCATATTAATTACAATCAACAGTTGGAGTAAAAATGAATATAATGCGGCAGATTTAAACTGCCGCATTAATTTTTGCAGCTAAAATTATAGAAAGAAACGCCGTGCGACATTTCTTTCTATGTAGGTTAATTTGGATTGAAAATAGGGTAGGGGATTACTCTATAAACGAGAATGTCGTGACATCAAATAAGCCGTTATCGGTAATTCGTATTTCGGGTATAACCGGCAGCGGTAAAAATGCAAGCGATAAAAACGGGTCAACACTCTTATGTACACCTACTTTTCTTGCGTATTCATAAAGTTCGTCGTGTATTTTTATTGTATCATTGGCAGAACCAGCAGACATTAAACCTGCTATTTCAAGCGGAAGATATTTTAAAACCTGTCCGTTTGAGCATACTGCAATACCTCCGGCAGCGCCAAGTGTGTTTACAGCAAGCGCCATATCCGGATCGTTATCACCGACAACTATAACATTATGCGAATCGTGTCCGATCGAGGATGCAACAGCGGCATTTTCTATACCGTAATTCGTAATAAATCCGATACCTTTTGTGCCAAGATTGTGGTGACGTTCAAACACGCACACCTTTGACAGTTTATCAGACTTTTTAGCTGTTACCTTTTTTGTTATAACAGCTTCTGGAATAAGTTCAATAGCAGTAAATTCATCAGGGAGTTCATACGCAAAATCATCTGCTGTAACAGTTTTTAAATGCACGGTATTTGTAACATCGTCACTATCAACAGTTTTTGTTGTAAATATTGCTTTGCCATTTTCAGCAACGAGCTTTCCGTCTTTATATACAGCCGTTATTTTATTAAGCTCGATACTGTCTGAAACTACAAGATCGGCACGATATGACGGAGCAACAGCGCCTTTGTCTTTCATTCCGTAGCACTCCGCAGAGTTAAGTGTTGCCATTATAATTGCATCAATTGGTTTTATGCCGAGTGATACCGCTTTTTTGATGCAAAAATCAATGCTTCCGTCTTTTTCAATTTCACCGATAAATCTGTCGTCCGTACAGAACATACACCTTCTGAGTGTATATGAATTGACACCTTCGTATAAACGCGCAATATCCTTTGAAAGCGTGCCTTCTCTCAAAAGTACATACATACCTTTTGACACTTTTTCTGTCAATTCCGAAACCAACGAACATTCATGGTCGGTTTTTATTCCGGCGCAAACATACGCATCAAGCGCCGAGCCTGAAAGCAACGGAGCATGACCGTCAATTCTTTCCATGCACAATTTATTTAAAACTTCTTCGCTGCCACTGCATACGCCCGGATAATTCATCATTTCTCCGATTCCGAAAAATTCCGGTGCAAGACGTACGGTGTCTTTTGCCGTAAGAACCGCGCCTGTGTGCTCAAAATCCGCCGCCGGAACACATGACGGCAGCATATAATTGATATCCATAGGAAGACCCTCGGCAGCTTTTTTCATAAATTTAAGACCATTTTCACCGCATACATTTGTTATTTCATGAGGATCTGCAATGATTGTTGTGACTCCATGCGGAAGTGTTGTTTTGACGTATTCGGACGGAGTCACCATTGATGATTCAATATGAAGATGCGAATCGATAAAACCGGGCATTATGTATTGATTGCGTACATCTGTGCAGTTTTCACATTCGTAATTTCCGACGCCGCAGATATAACCGTCCTTTATAGCCACATCTGCTTTTATTATACGTCCGTTAAATACATCAACAACATTTCCGTTCTTTAACACTAAATCAAATTTTTCTCTGCCGCTTGCTGCATCAACAAGTGTTTTAATATTTTTCATCATTATCAGCTCCTAATATTTAAAAATCGCAATCCAAGTAAGATAAATGGTAATTTATCTTACTTGGATTGATTATTTTTTTTAACCATTCCCTGCAGATTTTCAAAACCTCCAAGCTTATAAAGCCTTGGAGGTTTAAATTAACTACGCATTCTGCTTTGTATAATTAAGCAATCCGCCTGCGAAAATCATATCTTTTTGTCTCTGTGAGAAGTTTACATTTACATTAAAGTCAAACCCTTTTGTTACATTCGTAACTTTTACAGTATTTCCGGCTTCAATTTGAGATTTGACGTTTTCAATCTTTAATTCATCGTCCTGTGATACTCTGTCATAGTCTGATTCGTTCTCAAATGTCATCGGAATAATTCCTGCGTTTATAAGGTTAGCCATATGGATTCTTGCAAAAGACTTTGTTATAACGGCTTTCACACCCAAGTACAACGGAGCGAGCGCAGCGTGTTCTCTTGACGAACCCTGTCCGTAGTTTGTTCCGCCTATAATTATACTTTTACCGAGAGCAAGCGCTCTGTCGTGGAAAGTTTCGTCACATACAGCAAAACAATACTTTGATATTTCCGGTATATTTGAACGCAGCGGCAATATTTTTGCACCTGCCGGCATGATATGGTCAGTTGTGATGTTATCCTCCACTTTAAGACTTACCTTTGCATCAATCGTTTCTGCAAGCGGTTCCGATAACGGGAACGGTTTTATATTCGGACCTCTTAAAATTTCAACACTGTCCATTTCTGACTCCGGAACAGGCTCTACTATCATATTGTCATTTACTGTGAATTTTTCCGGTAGTTTAAAATCAGGCATTTCTCCCAAAGTACGCGGGTCTGTAAGCACGCCTGTAATTGCTGATATAGCAGCCATTTCAGGCGATACAAGATATATCTGACCGTCTTTTGTTCCGCTTCTTCCCTCGAAGTTTCTGTTAAATGTTCTTAACGAAATTCCGCCGGAATTGGGTGACTGTCCCATACCTATACACGGACCGCAGGCGCTTTCAAGTATCCTCGCTCCGGCATTTATCATTATCGCAAGCGCACCGTTTTCAGCCAGCATATTGAGCACCTGTTTTGAACCCGGTGCTATTGAAAGCGACACATCTGGGTTTACAGTTTTATCTTTCAATATATATGCAACCTTCAGCATATCAAGCAGTGATGAATTGGTACACGAACCGATACATACCTGATCTATTTTCATTGCGCCTATTTCTTCAACAGACTTTACATTATCCGGCATATGCGGACAAGCTGCCAGAGGTACAAGCTCACTGAGGTTAATGTTTATTTCTTCATCATATACCGCATCGGAGTCTGCCGAAAGCGGAATATATACATCCTCTCTTCCCTGCGCCTTCAAAAATTCAAGCGTGATTTCATCTGACGGGAAAACCGATGTTGTCGCACCAAGCTCCGCACCCATGTTAGTGATGGTTGCTCTTTCCGGAACAGAAAGAGTTTTTACACCCTCGCCGCAGTACTCGATAACCTTTCCTACACCGCCTTTTACAGTCATGCGTCTTAATACTTCCAGAATTACATCCTTTGCAGCCACCCACGGTGAAAGTTTTCCGGTAAGATTAACCTTTACAACCTTCGGGCAAGTAATATAATATGTTCCGCCGCCCATTGCAACAGCAACGTCCATGCCGCCTGCACCGATAGCTATCATTCCGATACCTCCGCCGGTAGGAGTATGGCTGTCAGAACCGATCAGTGTTTTACCGGGCGCACCAAAGCGTTCAAGATGCACCTGGTGGCAGATGCCGTTACCGGGGCGAGAAAAATAAATACCGTGTTTCTTAGCAACACTTCCTATAAATCTATGGTCATCCATATTCATAAAACCATTTTGAAGTGTATTATGATCTATATATGCAACCGAACGTTCTGTTTTTACTCTCGGCACACCCATTGCTTCAAATTCAAGATATGCCATAGTACCCGTAGCGTCCTGAGTAAGCGTCTGATCGATTTTAATTCCGATTTCTGTCCCTTTTACCATTTCACCTTCAACAAGATGAGCAGACAATATTTTTTCTGTCAGTGTAAGTCCCATTTATATCACTCCTACAATATTATTATACATTATTTTATACCAAATACGGAATTTTGTCAAGATTATATAGCTTTATGCCTGCGGTTCTGCCGACTTCACACTTTTTGTTATTCCGTATTTCTGTTTATATGCCTTATACAGCTTATCAAACATTTCATCACCGTGAGATTTAACATTATTCAGATATTCATGCGTGTCAAAGCTGTCATCGGCAACCTGAATAAGGCAGACTGCAATATTTGAGCAGTGGTCTGCAACCCTTTCGCAATTTGTAATCAAATCCGAAAGAACAAATCCTGTTTCAATCGTACAAATGCCCTTTTTCAGACGCGCCACATGAGCTTTTTTTATATTGCTTTTAAGCTTGTCTATTACCTGTTCAAGTGGTTCGACCTTTTTAGCTTCTTCAAGATCGTTGTTTATAAACGAATCAACCGTAATTTCCAGAATTTCAATCAAAGCATCTTTAAGATTTTTCAATTCGCAGCAAGCTTCATCAGAAAATTTGAGCTTTTTATCGTGTATTTCTTTTGCAACCTTCATCATATTAAGCGCATGGTCGCTTATTCTTTCAAAATCACCTATTGTATGCAAAAGATTTGAGGTTTCATGGCTGTCACCCACCGAAAGCGTTTTTCGACAGACCTTTACAAGGAAGGTTCCGAGCTTGTCCTCATAAATATCGGACATATTTTCATTTTCTACTATTTGCTCCGCTATTTTTTCATCAAAGTTATTGATAAGGTTTAATGAGACTATAAAGTTATTTTTTGCCAAAACAGCCATCTGATCTGTTGCTTTTTTACACTGTGCAACAGCAACGCTCGGCGTTTGCAGTAAACGTTCGTCTATAAGACTTTCAAATGTATTTTCGCTTTTTTCTTTGTCATCCTTTATGAGAATATACGCAAGTTTTTCAAATTGCTTCATAAACGGAAACAAAGTGATTGTTGTAAACAAGTTAAATGAAGTATGTACTATTGCGATTTCGGCAGCATTCATGGATTTATATAAGAACGGTGCATTTGTGATAGATTTAAAAATATAAAATACTATCATAAATATAACAACTCCGGTTGTGTTGAAATAAAGTCTGAACAAAGCTGCTCTTTTTGCGCTTTTGTTTGCACCTATTGATGATAAAATAGCTGTCGTACAAGCTCCGATGTCAGCTCCTAAAATAATAGGTATTGCCGTTACACAGGTTATCTGCCCCGTGACAGCCAATGCCTGCACTATTCCGACAGCAGCCGAAGAACTCTGAATTACAGCAGTAAACAATGCGCCTACCGCTACGCCCAAAATTGGGTTTGAAAACAGAAGAAGTATATTTTTAAAGCTTTCATTATTTGCAAGAGGCTTTACGGCATCGCTCATCATACCCATGCCGATAAGAAGTACGGAAAAACCGAGGATAATTCCGCCTATATCCTTGCTTTTTGTTTTTTTGATGAACATATACAAAATAATACCTGCCACCGCACATAGAAGCGACATTGTAGACGGTTTAAAGAGCTGAACAAAAAGGTTGCCGTCTTCTGCGCCGGACAGACTCAAAAGCCACGCTGTCATGGTGGTACCGATATTAGAACCGACTATTATTCCCATTGACTGCGAAAATTCCATAATTCCTGAATTGACAAATCCAACCACCATAACTGTAGTGGCTGTTGAGCTTTGTATAATTGCCGTTACAATCATTCCGAGAAGTATTCCTCTGATGGGACTGGATGTAAGATTATCAAGCATTGTTTTAAGCTTTTCGCCGGCGCTTTTTTCAAGGCTTTCGCCCATAAAATTCATACCAAACAAAAAGATTCCGAGCCCGCCCAATAAAGTCAGCACTGAAATCATATTCATCGCAAATCACCTCATTATATCATTATACTGTTATTATAACATCTTTCTTAGAAAATTGAAATACATTTTTTGATTTTTTTTGCATATTTTATATTTTTTTTCGTTTTAGAACCTTTTTTTGAGCAAAACATACAAACATATGAACTATCTCTCCCCTATTCCCTGCCGCAAATGATAAAAGCGGCTGTAACGTTTGGTTACAACCGCTTTTATAGGTATTTATTATTCAGCTTCTGCTAATTTTACAAGTTTTGCATACTTTTCTTCTGCATTCTTAACAGCGTGTGCGAATAATTCTTTTGCTCTTTCGGGATTTGAGCGAGCAAGTGAATTATAACGAACCTCGCCCATGAGGAAGTCCTCGTAAGAAAGCGTCGGTTTCTTTGAATCCAAAGTAAACGGATTCTTACCCTCTGCTGCCTTTCTCGGATCGAATCTGAAGCAGTGCCAGTAACCTGACTCAACAGCCTTCTTCTCCTCTGTCTGAGCAATCTTCATGCCGCCTTTAATGCCATGGTTGATACAGGGTGCGTATGCAATGATGATTGACGGACCGTTATAGCTTTCAGCTTCAAGCATAGCATCAAGACACTGCTGCATATTGTAGCCCATAGCTACCTGTGCAACATAGATGTAGCCATAACTCATAGCGATAGCTGCAAGATCCTTTTTCTTAACCTCTTTACCTGCTGCCGCAAACTGTGCGATAGCGCCTGTCGGAGTAGCCTTTGAAGCCTGACCGCCGGTATTTGAATAAACTTCTGTATCGAATACGAGAATGTTTATATCATTTCCGGAAGCAAGAGCATGGTCAACACCGCCGAAGCCGATATCATATGCCCAACCGTCGCCGCCGAATATCCAGCATGATTTCTTTGAAAGATATGCTTTATCTGCAAGAACATCCTTTGCTTCCTGTGAATTTACCGCAGCAACTGCCTTTAACAATTCCTCTGTCGGAACCTTATTGCAAGCGCCGCATTCTTTTGTTTCAATAAACTTATCAAATGCACTCTTAACGTCTGCATTTTCATCAGCAATCTTCTTAACCTTTTCGATTGTCTGATTTCTTAATGTATCCTGAGCGATGAACATACCCAGACCGAACTCAGCGTTGTCTTCAAAGAGCGAGTTAGCCCATGCAGGACCTTCGCCGTCTGCATTTGATGTATACGGTGTTGACGGTGCGCTGCCGCCCCAGATTGACGAACAGCCTGTTGCATTTGCAACGAACATTCTGTCACCAAAGAGCTGAGTTACAAGCTTAGCATACGGTGTTTCTCCGCAGCCTGCGCACGCACCCGAGAATTCAAGATACGGAAGCTTGAACTGCGAACCCTTAACCTTTGACATCGGGAACTTGTCAAGAACAGCCTGCTTTTCGCCGAGCGCCGAAGCATAATCAAAATATTTCTGCTCGCCGTACTGTGAATCAAGCGAATTCATAACAAGAGTATCATTCTTGATGTTGCCCGGGCAGATGTTTGCGCAGCTGCCGCAGCCTGTACAGTCAAGAACCGAAATTGCCATTGTGTAGTACAATCCGTCAAGCTGCTTTGCCGGGGCATATTTTATACCCTCGGGAGCATTCTTAAGTTCTTCTTCTGTAAGAACTACCGGACGTATACAAGCGTGAGGACATACATATGAACACTGTCCGCACTGGATACAAGTTTCGTTATTCCATGTAGGAACGTCTATTGCAATACCTCTCTTTTCATAAGCGGCGCTGCCCAGCGGAACTTCACCTGTCTGGTATTTTGTGAATGCTGAAACGGGAAGTTTTGCACCTTCAAATGCGTTAATCGGAACAAGAATGTTGTTTACATAATCGATTAACTCGCCTTCGCCGTCATGCTTAACCGAAATATCTTCATATTCGCAGTTCTTCCAGCTTTCGGGAACGTCTACCTTAACAACCTGCTGCGCACCGGCATCGATAGCGTCATGATTCATCTTAACGATTGCTTCACCCTTCTTTGAGTAGGAAGCCGTTGCAGCGTCTTTCATGTACTTAATAGCATCTTCTTCAGGAAGAATTGCCGATAATTTAAAGAATGCCGACTGTAATACTGTGTTGATTCTGTTTCCGAGTCCGATTTCCTTACCGATTTTAACACCGTCTATTGTATAGAATCTGATGTTATTGTCGGCAATATATTTCTTAACCTGTCCGGGAAGATGCTTATCAAGCTCCTCGCCCGACCATGAACAGTTCAAAAGGAATACGCCGCCCGGTTTAATATCCGATACCATATCGTACTGTCTTATGTATGACGCTTTATGACAGGCAACAAAGTCAGCCTTATTGATAAGGTATGTTGATGTGATCGGCGAATCTCCGAAACGCAGATGTGAACAGGTCAAGCCGCCCGATTTCTTTGAATCGTAGTCAAAATAAGCCTGAACATACTTATCTGTGTGGTCACCGATAATTTTAACCGAGTTTTTGTTTGCACCTACTGTACCGTCTGCGCCGAGTCCCCAGAACTTACAGCTGGTTGTACCTACCGGAGTTGTATCGGGATTTTCGTCAAGCGGCAGCGACAGATGTGTAACATCATCGTTGATACCGATTGTGAAATGCTTTTTCTCTGTGTTCTTGAACGCAGCGATTATGCAAGCGGGAGTTGTATCCTTTGATGCAAGACCGTAACGACCGGCATATACAGGAACATCCTTAAACTTACCGTCCTCCTGCAATGCAGCAACAACATCAAGGAATAACGGCTCACCAAGTGCGCCCGGTTCCTTCGTTCTGTCAAGAACGGTAATCTTTTTAACTGTTGAAGGAATAACCTCAACAAGATGTTTAACGCTGAACGGTCTGTAAAGTCTTACAGTAACCATACCAACCTTGCCGCCGTTTGAGTTCAGGTAATCAACTGTTTCCTTAATTGTATCGCATACGCTGCCCATCGCAATGATAATCTGCTCTGCATCGGCAGCGCCGTGATAGTTAAAGAGCTTATAATCAGTTCCGATTTTGGCGTTAACCTTGTCCATATACATCTGACAAACTTCGGGAACTGCTTCGTAAACTGAGTTACAGGCTTCTCTTGCCTGGAAGTAAACGTCGCCGTTCTGAGCTGTACCTCTCTGAGCCGGATGTTCCGGATTAAGAGCCTTGCTTCTGAATTCATTTATAGCGTCCCAGTCAACCATTTCAGCCAAATCCTTGTAATCCCAGCAAGCCACCTTCTGGTACTCGTGAGATGTTCTGAAACCGTCAAAGAAGTGCAGGAACGGAACCTTGCCTTTGATTGCACTCATATGCGCAACCGCACCCAAGTCCATAGCCTCCTGCGGATTGGTTGATGCGAGCATTGCAAAACCCGTCTGACGGCAAGCCATAACATCGCTGTGATCACCAAAAATTGAAAGTGCGTGAGCAGCTATACATCTTGCCGATACATTAAATACGCAGGGCAGCTGTTCGCCCGCAATTTTGTACATATTGGGGATCATAAGCAAAAGACCCTGTGAAGCAGTATAGGTTGTTGTAAGCGCACCGGCTGTAAGCGAGCCGTGAACCGCACCGGATGCACCGGCTTCTGACTGCATTTCTACAACCTTAACGGTGTTTCCGAATATGTTTTTCTGACCGGCAGCAGCCCATTTGTCTGTAACTTCTGCCATTGTGGATGATGGTGTGATAGGATAGATAGCAGCGACATCCGTAAATGCATATGAAGCATAAGCGGCGGCGTTGTTACCGTCCATGGTTTTCATTTTTCTTCCCATCGGAATCTCCTCCTGTGATTTTATTTTAGTACCGCAGAATATGCTGTATGCCATATCTTGTGGTAGGATGTGCCGAAAAAGACATTTTGAGTGTATTAAGTCTCAAAAAAACTTTTTATAGCATACACATATATAATACCACTATTTACATATAAAATCAAGATGAAAAATTAAAAAAATATTGGTTTTCTGTTGGTAAAAAGTAACAAAATATATTTTTTCATCACCTGTATTCTCTTTTTGCAGCCGAAAGTTGTTTTAAAAAGATTTTTTCTTTTGTTAAAAACAAATCATACAATCTGCTGCATCTGTGTGAAAGACGTGTCAGGTTTGCTCCGCACAGCGGCATATTTTTTCTTATACATCTGTCAACCATTATATCGAAATATCTTTTGTTAAGCTCTGTATATATGCCGAGGATCCACAGATTAACGGCGCTCAAAAACAGTTTCATAAAGTACTCCCCTATTATTTTATTGATAATTTTTAGTATATCTTTTTTGCTGATTAAAAAACATTGAAAAATATGTGCAAACGGGTAATTTATGGAGCGTAAAAGAATTGTAATAAAGTAAAAATAATTATGTAATTGATTTTTATACTAACAATAGCTATAATAAATTACAGACACCAAACCACAAGATGTTGTGGTCACAATATGTAACATATACAAATTATAAGAAATGGAGGAAAAGAAAAAATGCGTGTAATCAAGAAGGATCACACAAAAGAAAACTTTAATGTGCAAAAGGTTGTCAATGCGGTAAACAAATCGGCTTTTCGTGTTTTGGTGAAATTCACAGATGAAGAAAAGGATTTTATCTGCAAGTTTGTGACCGAAGAAGCAGCGCGAATGGGAAAAGAAGACATTGAAATTTCGGAAATGCACAATATTGTTGAGGGCGCTTTGGAAAGAGTGAACCCTAAGGTGGCAAAAAGCTATCGCGATTACAGAAACTACAAACAGGATTTTGTCGAAATGCTTGATGAGGTTTACAAAAAAAGCCAGTCGATTATGTATATCGGAGATAAAGAAAATTCAAACACTGACAGTGCGCTTGTTTCGACGAAAAGAAGCCTGATTTTTAATCAGCTCAATAAAGAGCTTTATAAGAAGTTTTTCCTGACAACCGAAGAACTTCAGGCTATACGTGACGGATATATTTATATACATGATATGAGCGCCAGACGCGATACAATGAACTGCTGTCTTTTTGACGTGGAAAACGTATTAAAGGGTGGCTTTGAGATGGGAAATCTTTGGTATAATGAGCCAAAAACCCTCGATGTTGCATTTGATGTTATCGGAGACATAGTGCTTTCGGCGGCAAGTCAGCAGTACGGAGGCTTTACAGTGCCGTCGGCAGAGCTTATACTTGAGCCGTATGCAAAAAAATCATATGCACTTTATATAAAGAAATACAAAGATCTCGGTCTTGACGATAAGCGTGCCGATGAAGAAGCAATGAAGGATATAGAACGCGATTTTAACCAAGGCTTTCAAGGCTGGGAATATAAATTCAATTCGGTTTCTTCAAGCCGCGGCGACTACCCGTTCATAACTGTCACAGCAGGAACGGGAACAGGAAAATTCGCAAAAATGGCAACAATTTCAATGCTGCGCGTCAGAATGAACGGTCAGGGCAAGACAGGACATAAAAAGCCGGTTTTGTTTCCGAAAATCGTATTTCTGTATGACGAAAAACTGCATGGCAAGGGCGGCCCGCTTGAAGATGTATTTGAAGCCGGAATAGAGTGCAGTTCCAAGACAATGTACCCCGACTGGCTTTCACTTACGGGTGAAGGTTATGTTCCGTCGATGTATAAAAAATACGGAAAAATAGTTTCTCCGATGGGATGCCGTGCATTTCTCTCGCCTTATTACGAACGCGGCGGAATAGAGCCTGCCGATGAAAAAGATGTGCCGGTGTTTGTCGGTCGGTTTAACATAGGTGCAATCTCACTGCATCTGCCGATGATTTTGGCAAAAGCGCGTCAGGAAAGCATAGATTTCTATGAGGTTCTGGATTATTACCTTGAACTTATCCGCCAGCTTCATATCAGAACTTACGAATATCTCGGCGAAATGCGCGCATCAACAAATCCGCTTGCATACTGCGAGGGTGGTTTTTACGGCGGACATCTCGGAATACATGATAAAATCAAACCTCTTTTGAAATCGTGTACCGCATCGTTCGGAATTACGGCGTTCAATGAATTACAGGAGCTTTATAACAAAAAATCACTCGTTGAGGACGGACAGTTTGCTATCGAGGTTCTGGAGCATATTAATAAAAAAATTAATGAGTTTAAAAAGAAGGACGGTATATTATACGCAATATACGGTACTCCTGCCGAATCACTTTGCGGATTGCAGGTAACTCAGTTCAGAAAAAAATACGGTATTGTCGAAAAAGTTTCGGACAGACCTTACGTATCGAACAGCTTTCACTGTCATGTCACAGAGGATATAACTCCCATCGAAAAGCAGGATTTAGAAAGCCGTTTCTGGAATTTATCGAACGGCGGAAAAATTCAGTATGTAAAATATCCGATTGCCTATAACAAAGAGGCAATAAGAACCCTGGTAAGACGCGCAATGGAAAAAGGTCTTTATGAGGGTGTAAATCTGTCACTGGCGTATTGTGATGACTGCGGTTATGAGGAGCTTGAAATGGATGTATGTCCGAAGTGCGGCTCAAGCAATCTGACAAAAATCGATAGAATGAACGGATATTTATCCTATTCGCGCGTTAAGGGCGATACAAGGCTTAACGATGCCAAAATGGCTGAAATTGCTGAAAGGAAAAGTATGTGATGCGTTACCATAATATAACAAAGGACGATATGCTCAACGGCGACGGACTCAGAGTCGTATTGTGGGTGGCGGGCTGTGAGCATCACTGCAAGGATTGCCATAATCCTGTTACATGGGATATAAACGGCGGTATCGTGTTTGATGAAAATGCAAAACAAGAAATTTTTAACGAACTCGAAAAACCGTATATTTCGGGTATAACGTTTTCCGGCGGCGATCCTCTGCACATAAAAAACAGAGAAGATATCAGTATTCTGATTAATGAGATCAGAGAAAAATACCCCTCAAAAACCATTTGGGTTTATACGGGATATGAGTGGAACGATGTGAAAAATCTGAAATTCATGAAGGATGTTGATGTGCTTGTCGACGGAAAATTTGAAAGCGCATTAAAGGACGTCAAACTTCCGTGGAAAGGGAGTTCAAACCAACAGGTTATCGATGTAAAAGAAAGTCTTGAACTGGATAAAATAGTACTTCTTACTCGATAAAGCGGAAAGGAATTATATATATGAAAAGAGTGGCTCAGTTTGAAAAAGTAAGCCTTGCGCAATTCAAAGAAGCGTGGGAGGATACGTTTCCGGAGCAAAAAAACATTGAAGAAATTTATGAAAGAATAAATCTGCCTCATCGTGCAACTACAGGCTCGGCAGGATATGATTTTTATACTCCCCTTGATTTTGAATTAAAAAGCGGCGAGACAATAAAAATCCCTACAGGAATACGTGTAAAGATAAATGACGGTTGGGTTTTGAAACTTTATCCTCGCAGCGGTCTGGGGTTTAAGTACAGACTCCAATTTAACAATACTGTAGGAATTATCGACAGTGACTATTACAACAGCAGCAATGAAGGACACATATTCTGCAAAATAACAAATGATTCAAACGAAGGCAAAACCGTTTCTTTAAAGCAAGGCGACGGATTTTGCCAAGGGATATTTGTTGAATACGGAATAACCTTTGACGACGATACTGACGGCGAACGTGACGGCGGTTTCGGAAGCACGGGAAGATAAAAAACAAATTGCCCCTGCGCAGAATAAAAAACTAAATTAAACAGGAACCTTAAATTTGAGGTTCCTGTTTAATTTAGTTATATTAATCTTTATATGCAGTTAAGAAGTCAGGATATGCCGACTGTAAACCATGCTCTGAAATATCAAGTCCGACAATTTCAGCCTGCTTATCGGCACGGAGTATTCCGGCTTTTTTGAGTATCAGGAACAGTGTTGAACCCAATAACGCTGCCCATGCAATGAGTGATACAGCACCGAGAGCCTGTATTCCGAGAAGCTTTAAGCCGCCGCCTTCAAGAAGCCCTGTCATTCCGCCAAGTGCTTCCGGTTCACTGGCAAATAAGCCTACCGCAATTACTCCCCAAAGTCCGTTCATTCCGTGAACACTGATTGCACCTACCGGGTCATCAATCCTTAACTTTGTATCAAAGAAAGGTACTGCCCAGCAAAGAAGTAATGCACCTACAACTCCAATAATTACGGACGCTAACGGTGAAACAACGTCACAAGGTGCTGTTACCGCAACCAATCCTGCCAAAATTCCGTTTAAGGTCATTGATACATCGGGTTTTCCGTAACGGAACCATGTAAAGAACATAGCCGTTATCGCTGCCGCGCAAGCCGAAAGGTTTGTTGTAATAAATACCTTTGCAGCCATTGCTGTACCATCTGCGTTAATTATCACTCCCGAATCCGATACCTCTACCAAAGCGCCTGTTGAAGCAGGGTTAAATCCGAACCAGCCTACCCATAAAAGCAATACGCCGAGTGCACCGAATAAAATGCTGTGTCCGGGGATAGCTCTTGCAGATCCGTCTTTTCTGTACTTGTCAATTCTCGGGCCGAGGATTGCTGCGCCGACCAAAGAAAGAACTCCGCCGAGCATATGTACTATACCTGAACCTGCAAAATCGTGGAAGCCCATTTCTGCGAGCCAACCGCCGCCCCATACCCAATGTCCTGCAATCGGGTATATGATGAACGAGATAACTCCGCTGTATATGCAGTATGCTGCAAAATTTGTTCTTTCAGCCATCGCTCCCGAAACTATTGTTGCCGAGGTTGCACAGAATACTGTCTGGAAAAACAGTTTTGTGTAGTCAACGTTTTCTGCACCGGCAAATCCGTTCATAAACATATCTCCAAACGGAATACCAATAAAACCATTGCCCTCGCCGTACATAAGTCCGTATCCGATTACCCAGTATATAATCGAACCGAGCATAAAGTCTACGATGTTTTTCATTATAATGTTACCTGTGTTTTTACTGCGTGTAAAACCAGCCTCAACCAATGTAAATCCTGTCTGCATCAGAAATACCAAAATTCCTCCGACAAACAACCAAAAACTGTTTAGTGCCAACGCTAAAACTTTTGTTTCCATAAATAATCATCTCCTGCAATAAATTACGAATTAAAGAAGCGCTTCTCTGTCTTCTTCTCCCGTTCTTACTTTTATCGTTCTTGTTACGGGTGATACGAATATTTTTCCGTCTCCGATTTCACCTGTACGCAAAACTTTTATTGCCGTATTAACAACATCGTCAACAGGTACCGAGCATACCACCATCTCTATCTTAATCTTCGGAAGTAAATCAACGCTGTACTCCACACCGCGGAATACGTGTTTCTGTCCCTTCTGAGCGCCGTATCCCAAAACGTTTGATACGGTCATACCGTTAATTCCAATTTCATTTAAAGCCATTTTAAGTTCTTCAAGCTTGCTTTGCCGTGTAATAATTTCAATTTTAAACATCTCTGCCATATTGAATATCTCCTTTCTTTAATACCCCTCGGGCAAAAAAAATGTGTATACAGAAACTAATCTGTATACACGCCTTTGTGAATATCCGCAATATTAAAAGCTTTATTAAACCGGTTTATAAAAAAATAAAAAGCGCATTATCATTCATGATAAACGCGCCTTTGCTTTTTACAAATACTATTAAAGCACTTTTTGCTTCAAATGTCAAGAGTAAATTTTAATTTTATACACTATGCTGTAAATATTACCCTCAAAACCCTGTTTTTTTCGTAAAATTATTAACTTTTTTCAGTTTTTAACTGCAATATACTATCAAGAATGTTTTCTGTATACTCTAAAATGTTTTTATTGTCATCTTTGATTTTAAAGCTTATTTCGGGCATTTCGGAAGCCGATATTTTAATCTGCTTCGGAAATGCTTTATCCAGTCCCATCACCGTATAGGCATCAATCGCATCTGCAACAAATTTAATATGCAGAACGCTCCCCTGCTGCAAAATTTCGTATGCACCGCAGGCTTTTGCTTTGATTTTCAGCGCCGACACATCTATAATGTTCTGCACCGGCTTTGGAATGTCTCCGTAACGGTCAACGAGCTCATCCTCCAGTTCAAACTTATCGTCGGCGCTTTCTATTGCCGCAATGCGTTTGTATATATCGATTCGCTGATTATGATTTTCGATATAAGTTTCCGGCAGATACGCATTGATATTAATATCAATAGAAACGCTCATATCCTCCCTATCCGTCTTGCCCTGCGCTTCGTTAATACTTTCTTTCAGTATTTTGCAGTACATATCGTATCCGACGCTTTCCATATGACCGTGCTGTTCTGCACCAAGGATATTTCCGGCGCCCCTTATTTCCAGATCCCGCATCGCAATCTTAAATCCGGAACCAAACTCCGTAAATTCTTTTATTGCACGCAGACGTTTTGAAGCCACATCGGATAAAATACTGTCTCGCCGATAGGTAAGATATGCGTATGCCGCTCTGTTTGAACGGCCGACGCGTCCTCGCAGCTGATAAAGCTGCGCCAGTCCCATTCTGTCGGCATTTTCAATTATAATCGTGTTTGCATTCGGAATATCCAGACCTGTTTCAATAATTGTAGTACACACAAGGACATCCGTGTCCCCGTTTACCATATCATACATTATTTCCTCTAATTCCTGTTCATTCATCTTTCCGTGTCCAACAGAAACATTTATGTCGGGGAAATTAGCCTTTATCCATTCCGCTTTTCTGAATATCCCCTGTACGCGGTTATACAGGTAGAATACCTGACCACCGCGTGAAAGTTCTTTTCTGATTGCTCCGAGTATTACATCGGGATTATCTTCAAAAACATATGTCTGGACTGGGTATCTGTTCTGCGGCGGTTCGGTAAGCACGCTCATGTCCCTTACGTTTGTCATTGCCATATGCAGCGTTCGCGGAATCGGAGTGGCGGTCATTGTAAGAACGTCAACATTTTGGCGCAGCTCCTTAATACGTTCCTTATTGGCAACGCCGAAACGCTGTTCTTCATCTACTACAAGCAGTCCCAAATCGTGAAATTCCACGTCCTTCGATAAAAGCCTGTGCGTGCCTATGATTATATCTATCTCTCCGCTTTTGAGCTTTTTTAATATCTTTTTCTGCTGTGCTGGTGTGCGAAAACGCGAAAGCATTTCCACTCTTATCGGAAAATTCTCCATGCGCTTTAAGAAAGTTTCATAATGCTGCATGGCAAGAATGGTTGTCGGACAAAGATATGCCACCTGTTTTGAGTCACATACAGCCTTGAATGCGGCACGCAGAGCCACCTCGGTTTTGCCGAAACCGACATCGCCGCATAATAAGCGATCCATCGGCTTTTCACTTTCCATGTCACGCTTTACTTCTTCGACCGACCTTAACTGATCCTCAGTTTCCTGGTACGGGAAAGTGTCCTCAAACTCACGCTGCCACGGCGTATCGGCGCTGAAGCTGTAGCCTTTTGTGTTAGCACGCTGTGCATAAAGCTTTATTAATCCCTGTGCCAAATCGGCGGTTGCTTTTTTTACCTTCTGTTTTGTCTTGTTCCAATCCGAGCCGCCGAGCTTTGATAAACGCATTTGCTTTTCTGAATCATTGCCAACATACTTATAAAGCATATTCATCTGATCAATTGGCACGTGCAAAATATCTGTACCTCTATACTGTATTTTAAGATAATCTTTTGCAATTTTATTAACAGTAATTTTCTGTGTCCCCATATACTGCCCAATTCCGTGCGCGGCATGAACAACATAATCGCCCGGATTTATGTCATTATATGATTTTATTCTGTTTGCATTTTCAATTCTGCGGTGGCGGCGGCTTTTTTTTGTCTCAAAAATTTCCCTGTCACTTATAAGAACAAGCTTGATTTCTGGGTATTCAAAGCCTTTATTAAGATTTCCGCGCACAATCGAGGTTTTGCCCTCTCTTATTTCCTCTCTGTCCGAAAGGAACTTTGAGTCTATCCCTCGTTCATTAAGTACTCCGGCAAGGTTTTCTCCCCTGCCGCGTGAAGATGCAAGAATTACGGAAGTGTAACCGTCTTTTTGCCATTCTTCAAGACTTTCATACAAATACTCAACCTTACCGTGAAATGAAATTGTTGTTTTAGTAGTAAAAGTTTCGAGATATTTATAATCAAAATCTGTTTTTGAGTGAGAAAGAGTATCAATCGAAATTACACGTCTGTCCTTTGCGATATTTATAAAATCCGCATATGAAACGAAAAAACGCTCTTTCGCATTCTTTATAATTCCTTTCTCTGCCAGCTCGGCTGCTGTTTCCGCACACTCTGTTTCAAACGTTTTTCCGCGCTCGGCAATTCTTTTCGGGTCTATTATAAAAACCAGTCCGCCCGACGTCAGATATTCGAGCGCAGAAGTGATTTTTCCGCCATACAGTTTCGATATATATTTATCTATCGCCGGAAAATACCGCCTTTCCGTAAAATTATCCAAATCAGTATTCAGTGCATTTATGAAATCGGTATTTGGTGTTTTTTTTGCCTTTTCGTTTTTGATCAGCTTTTTTATATCATTTGTTATATTTTCGCGCGTTATATCCTCCATAACCGATTCGGTTGCCGGAATGATTCTGATATTATCCAATTTATCCATTGAACGCTGTGTTGTGGCATCAAAAGAACGAATAGAATCTGTTTCGTTATCGAAAAATTCTATTCGAAAAGGATTTTCTTCATTCGGCAAAAAAACGTCCAGAATACCGCCTCTTACAGAGAATTGCCCCGCATTTTCAACCATATCCTCGCGGGAATACCCCAAAATAATAAGCTTTTCCGTCAGCTCACTTATTTCCGCGCAGCTGCCGACAGACAGAGTTATACCGTCTGTAAAATATTTTTTGTCTAATGTGTACTGCAAAAGTGCATCAAGGCTTGCAACCACTATACATTCATTATTGTTTTTAATTTCATACAATGCCGCCAGACGCTTGTAAACATTTTCGTGATCGGTTGTATCTATATTATAAAACACATATTCCTTTGACGGAAAATACACTGCATTGTCGGTATAAAAATTCAAATCATTGTACAGTGCGCGTGCCTCCATATCGCTGTACGTAACGACAAGCGACGGCTGCTTGTTTGATTTTGTAAGCGCATAAATAAGCTGACTCTGCGCGGATTCAACCACTCCCGCCACGGAAATCGGTGTTTTGTCCAGATTCGCTGTTATGCGCTTATACGGTTCATATCTATTTAAAAAATCTGAAAAGTCCATAATCTTACCTATTTTGAATTATATTTATTCATTGCCGATGAAACTCCGGCACGGATTATTTCCTCTGCCGCATCGGATGCCTTTATGATAGCTTTTTCCATAATCGGTATTTCTTCCTTTGTAAAATGCCCTAAAACGAAATCCGCCAAATCGTAGTTTTCGTTCTTAGGCGCACCTACTCCCATTTTCACTCTCGGAAATTCATCGCTTTCAAGCATATATATTATTGATTTCAGTCCGTTGTGTCCGCCTGCACTTCCCCTTGGTCTCACTCTTATTCTGCCTGTTTCAAGGGATATATCATCATTTATTATTATTATATTCGATGGATTTATTTTATAAAACTGTGCAAATCCGGCAATGCTTTCGCCACTTAAATTCATATATGTCTGCGGTTTTATTAAAAGTGTTTTTTCGCCTGCAATTTCACATTCACCATACAAAGCCTTAAATTTCAGCTTTTTCACCTTTACATTAAGCTTATCGGCCATATAGTCTATTGTGTGAAAACCTATGTTATGACGCGTCATATCATATTGTTTGCCCGGATTTCCGAGCCCTGCTATAATATACATTATTCTGCCTTTCTGTCAACTACTCTTTTTAAACAATAAATTTATTATACCACAAAAAATATATCAATTCAATATTTAGCATTTATTTTTAGAAAAAAATTTTAAAAAAGTATTGACATACGGTAAAAAATATGGTATTATATTATTGTTGTTTGGCTCGTTGGTCAAGCGGTTAAGACTCCGCCCTCTCACGGCGGCAACGAGAGTTCGATTCTCTCACGAGTCACCAAATCAAAAACCGCATGAATGCTTGAAAGTGTAGTGTTCATGCGGTTTTTTTGTTGTTTTAATTATGGGTATAAAATGTTCCAAATAGGGTTATTTGAGCAATAAAAGTTAGTCAGACATATAGATTGTATATGATACAAAAAAATAAGACAGGGAACTATTTGAAATAAATCTTCTCTGTCTTATTCACTCTTAATAATAATATGATGAGACTTAATAAATTACCGCTGAAAGTTCAAACAAGTAAATGATTGATATTATTTTAACTTTAAACATTTTATTATCTTTAAAATTACTTATCAAACGTTTTCATAATTCTCATTTTCATAATAAAAGCGTCTCTAATTATTGACAATTGAACAAATTTTTTTAGAAAATTAAAAATAACACTTGCAATTTTTAAATAGATGTGTTATAATATTATCTGTTATTAGAAATAATATGCGGATATGGCGGAATCGGCAGACGCGCTAGATTCAGGTTCTAGTGAAAGCAATTTCATGGAGGTTCAAGTCCTCTTATCCGCACCATACCGAGTGTCCTTATTGGACTTGAACCAATAAGGACATTCTTTTTTTGTGTTCATACGGCAAGCGCAGCATACTGAACATTTACGCCCTGACGTGTATGTACTGATACGTTATTTTCAGGTAATTTACTTAAATCAGGTATTTCAATAGCTCCGATACAGTTATAATGAATTTTAAGCCGCTGTACCTTTTTACCGTCTATTTTTTCAGCCTGATATACTTCTATCTTGTCAATCAATTCGTTTAACATTCTCGGTGTCAGTTTCCTTGCCCTTGTATATTTACGAACAGAAGATAAAAACATATCGCTTGTAACAGCTCTATTCTGTTCATTATCAAGCTCCGCTTGAAGTTCATTGATTTTTACTTCATTTTCTTTTTGTTCTGTTTCATATTTTACAGACAATTTTGAAAATCTGTCGTCGCTTATGCGTCCAAGAGTGTTATCCTCATAAATTTTTTCAAAAAGTAAGTCAAGCTCTTTATCACGCGCAAGCAAGGAGTTAAGTTCCTTTTGTTTGGAGCGTCGTTCCTGCTCTGCCGTTTTAATCGAATTTCCCATAACAATTTTAGCAAATTCATTTTCATATAGAGTGGCAAATTTCATTAAGCGTTTGATTTCACCGAGTACAACCTGCTCTAAAAAATCAGTACGGATATAATGTGTTGAGGTACATATTTTTCTGCTGCCCCTGTTATATCCCATACAATTAAAATAGGTTATATCGTGATTAGCCTGATTGAAATGATAACCGAGTTTGCTTCCGCAGTCCGCGCATACCAGCAATCCCGAAAACATATTCTTATCTTCGCCTGTTACTGGCTTTTTGCGTGTTCGTCTGCTTCGGCGTTCCTGTATCTTTTCCCAAACGGTACGGTCTATAATTGGTTCGTGAATATCTTTAAATATCGCCCAATTCTCTTTGTCATTCTCATAACGCTTTTTATTTTTGTATGACTTAGAATAGGTTTTAAAGTTTATCACATCACCGCAATACTCCTGTTTGGAAAGTATATTGATAATTGTTGAGTGGTGCCATTTATAAGGATATTCCTGAGAGCTTTTCAAGCCCGGACGGCTTATCCCTTTACTATACCAATAGTTTACAGGAGTAAGGATTTTTTCTTCCTCCAGCCTGCAAGCGATTTGGTCTGTACCTAAACCGCCAAGCGCCATATCATAAATATGTTTGACTACCTTTGCGGCTTCTTCATCAACAATCCAATTCTTTCCGTCAGGATTTCTGATATATCCATACGGGGGAAGTCCGAGCGGTTCGCCCGCATTACCCTTTATCTTGTTACTGATACGGCGTTTTTTTGAAATATCGCGCGCATACCATTCATTAAAAAGATTTTTTATTGGCGCAAGCTCATTTTCGCCCTCTTGTGTATCTATATTATCAGAAACAGCAACAAGCCGTATATCATATTCAGGGAAAAATTCTTCCGTAAGTCTGCCGACCTCAATATAATTACGTCCCAATCTTGAAAGGTCTTTTACAAAGACGGCTGAAATTTTATTGTTTTCTATCGCTTCAATCATAGCTTTATATCCGGGACGTTCCATTGTAACGCCCGAAATACCGTCGTCGCAAAATATCAATAAATTTGTATAGCCTTTTTCCTTTGCAATTTTGGTTAGTAATTTCTTTTGGTTGCCTATACTGTAACTATCGCCCTCTAAGTTATCATCACGGCTTAAACGAACATATAAAGCCGCTGTCATTTCTTTTTGTTTGTTATTTGACCGCTTCATTATTTCCTCCTTTCAGACAGTCAAATAAACAGTATTACATTTATATTATACCGCGCTTTTAACCGTCTGTCAGCCTGTTTTAAAAATTTTATTCGCTTGATGTCATAAGCCGTAATAAAACAGAGCCTAATGTTTCGAAAGATTTCTCTTTGAATATCGGTTGTACAACAAATGAGGTTCCATTGACTTGATATGTAATTTCAGCGTCAAGGGATTTTTTATTACAAATATTTTTGTGTTCTAAGTTTTGAGTAGTGTCATTCATAAATAGTGAACCTCCATAAATATTTTATGTTAAATCCACCTACCGAGAGTAATAACCCAATCACTCAAACAATCATCAAACTACTGATAGCTAATCAGTATCACGGGAATTTCACCCCTGCACGGTTCTCGTCCAGCCACCCAATGCAGTGACGCGTTCAAGGCGGGAGTATCATTATACTTTTCGTCAATCGTGGCCGTATCGGTTGCAAGCCGATAGTTATTGACGGTCTTATCGCTAAAATGTAAAACGTCCGTACTCGGCATACTGTTTGTATGGTAGAAGCTGTTACATTCATTACGGCGAGCCGCCGGCTCCTGCTCGGAAAGAAAGTATTTGATGATTGGATTATTCAGTTGTCAAAGAACAAAGGGGATTTTAGCCCATATAAGCGCATTAGAGATATAATGCGTTTATATCGGATAAATCGTGTACTTTACGGAGTGCTTAAAGCACCCCGCATTATTTTAAGACAAGATTTTAAACTTTTTTATAATACTATAAATTAGTTTACTTTCAAGTCTTGAACGCATATCATCATCTACATACATATATTCATTATTATTTTCATCACGGGCAACTCTCGTAGACAAACGAATTATGTAATTTCTATAATGAGCAAGTATGTAATCAATGGCTTCTATGTCTTCATTTATTGCTTTTTCGATTATTGAAAAAGGAATGTCTGATAAAGTTTTTTTCACTTAATGCCCTCCGTACTGATAATTGCCTTTAATCGTTTTAATGCGCGTATGCGCGCCCGAAAAACAATCCAATAGCTTAAATCAAGCTGTTTTGCTATTTCTATATCAGGCATATTTGCAAAGTATGATAGTAAAACAATATCTCTTAAATCACAAGGAAGTTTGTTTATAGCTTCTGCCAACATATTGTTAGATACTATGATACGAATATCACATACATTGAAAACATTATCGGTTACAAAATAGCAATCAAATGTATATAATTCTGCCTGTTCCTTGTCACTTAGGAAACTAAAATCCATTTCCAAATCTGCATAGTGTTTATATTCAGCTCTTATATTGTTTGCTTCATTTTTTAGGACGCTGCAACAAAAGGAACAAAATTGTTTTGATATGCGCTGCTTGTCCTGTTCTGAAAATTCTCTCATAGTTTTAACTCCTAACACCGAAAACTGATTTTTTATCCCTCATATGGGGAACAAATAATTAGATAAATTTCTGCTTGTTTTCAGAAAAAACATTTAATAAAAATTCTCTGTATTTTAGCAAAAAGTTTGTAAGAAAAATCAAGCATATCGGGCGGAGGTCTTATAAAAAAACATATCATTTTATTTATCGAAACAAAAAGATATAATTCATACACTTTTGATATAATAAAACAAAAAAACGATTTATAATATTGAATGAACGATTTTTCGTAAAGATACCCAAAAAAATTTTGATATATATTTAGCATTGCCGTATAAAAAGAAAAAAGCATAATACTATCTGTCATAAATACACATAATATTACGCTTTCTATATTATTTAGTCTTAAACGGTCATTTTTCGCATTAGAAACTAAAAAAGCCGAACCTATCAAACAAATTTTTTTGACAAGTCCGACTTTTTATTAGTCCCTATAATCCTATAATAGCGCATAAATTTTTGACAATCCACACATTGTGGCTGTACGCTGTTCACTCCTTATTACAAAAACATTATAAAAGTAACCATATTGTACCATATTATATTGATTTTGTAAATAAGTTATTCTGTATAAGAAAAATATTGAGGTTTTATCCTCAAAGTATTTTAAAGTCCAGAAACAAAATTACTTATAGTGTATGTATCTCTATCTTTATGAACTAATATATAACAAGCTCCTTTGTTATTCCCATTATTATTACTTGCGTTAGGAGTAAACTCCACATTATCGAAAGTGCAATTAAAAATCAATGTATCAGTAGACCAATCTGAACTTTCTTCTATATACTCAATTCCCGATAATGTGGCTGATTTCATACCATATACACCATTAGAAATATCATATTGAGAAAATGGCTCGCTAAGAACTTTTTTCATTTCAGTATAATTATTTTCTGCAAAATCATCAAAAAATGTTTTAATTACATCTTGAGCTTTCATAACTTCTTGATAGGAAAATGGTTGGCAGATTTCAACGGTTTTTGTTTCGTCATTCCAATCCACACGTTTTCCAAAGGCCTGTGAAATAGCTCTAATAGGGACATATGTTGTACCCTCATATATGAATGGTTCAACAATATTTCCGTCCGTATCTTTCGGAATGCACTCTTGTCCGAAAACTGATATTTTAATGTTATTATACGCAATCTCTATTGTGTCATTTATCTGTTTTGCATATATTGTGCCCGTCGATATAACTATACCAATTATTAAACCTAAAATTACCTTTTTCATAAAAACCTCTCTTTCTTTACTTATAACTTATCATAAAATTAAAAATTCTTTATAATATAGAATGAATATCCGCCATTGATATTAGCCTGAGTAAATGGTTGGTCTTTACAATTTGTTGTGTGCGCTGTATATGCAAGTGTTACAGTGTCATTAAGAGTTACCAATACAATATGTCCTTGTCCCGCCGTAGTATAAGCGAAATTTCCAGCATTAGTTTCCCAAGCGTCCTCTTTTGTTGCATATCCATACTGCAACATATTATTTTTTAAAGACGCTGCGTTTATCCACGCAACAGAGTCAGGGCTCCAGCCACCGTGAATAGGCACTCCACCAGCATATACGCACTGAGAAACAAAGTTTGCACAATCACCGCCCTTACCTACATAATTATTATATGCCGGATTATAATTACTTGTGTACGGGCCCCACCATTTCCGAGCATAATCACGGGCTGCTATTCTGTTATAATTACTCCAATTATCAACATTTTTCATAGGTTCAACTGTTGAGCTGATTTCCTCTATGGTTGCTGTTAATTCTTCTGCGCCTGATTGGTACATTGTTTCATATGTTGGAAGTAAGTATTCATCTGTGCTGACTATATTACCCAAGCTATCTATACAATTAAGCTGTATATTATCTTTTGTAATTGCTGTCTGCGGATTTATTGAAACATAAAAATCCATACTTATTTCTGTTTCTTCGCCGATATACTCATTTACTGCGTCTACTCTGTCGCTTATTACTTTTAAAACGCGTTCTGCATTTAATACTGTTGCATTTTCATTTAATACAGATGAAACATCTGTACTTTTTTGAATATCCGCATATGATGATATGCCCGCCGCATTCAAATAACCCTGAATATATGGTAATTCTTCAACGTCAGAAGCCTTTAACTTCTGTCTAATAGTAGCGGTTGTTTCAAACGAAACTTTATTATCGGATTCATATTTTATATCACCGTCATTAAATGATACGTCTGATATAGTATAATATTCTTCACCGCGTTCTACAATATAATCATATATTGCGTCCTTTGCTGTGTCGATAAAAAGCTGTTCGTCAATCGTTGTATTATTCTCGGCAAATGTCGGAATACTCATAGCTGAAACTGACATAATAGCAGCTAAAGCTATTGTTATTAAATTTTTGATTTTCATAGTAAAACATTCCTTTCTCTTAACTTATCTTGTTATTATTGTTCATATGCAGCGTCATAAAAAATGTTTATAGTATCTCTGTCGCTTGTAGCGGTACAGCTTGCATTATCTCTGTCGTATGTCAGTAAATAATTTGTGGTAGATGAATTATTACCTGCGAAGCTGTACGCTGTACCTTTCCATAAAGATTGCTTATAAATTTTATTTTCACTCCAGATTACATTTTTTAAATATGCGCCGCATTTTATATCGCCTGCCGTCTGCGTTCCCGTACTATCGTAAATATCGGGAACTAATGACGTACCTGTCATAAGACAGATGTTAGGCGCTGATGTGTTAAATCTGTAATCGTCCACATATCCCTCTTGCGCTACTCCCGTTATTACATTCTGCACCTGACAATATACCGTTCCGTCGCCGTATGTATAGTATAAATATATATCATGCTTCGGTCTGTATTCGCCGTTTACTAATGTTGACTGCACAATGGGGGAACTGTAAAAGGTTTTCATTCCGGCTGATGATGTGGTATTGCTGTTATTATTGTTTCGGCTTGCTATCAGATACCAGCCACCGTTATTTGCAGGCGCACCTATCAAGCCTATGTCACAAGCAATCGCACCTGATGAATGATTACTGTTAGAGGACATATAGATATATGCGTTTGTAGGTGTATCGCTGTCAAATTTCAATTTTGCCTGAGAAAGCAGAACTTTTGAGGACATTGACTTGTAGCCGTCATAGCTTATTGACTTTTTATAAACATATGCGCCTGTATTACCCTCTAACGCCCACACTTCCGGCGCTCTTATCGCTGATGAATAAGAATGAGAATACGGCTGAGGCTCGCTTCTGCCGCTTGTATTGCTGCCGTAAACGCCGTCTGCTCTTACGGAATGGGAATATAAAGCATAAGAAGTCCAATCCTTAACCTCTGCGGCTGTTGTTGCCGTTCCGTAGAAATTGCCGAATTGAAACAAATAAAATTTACTTGTATTGTATGGCTCGTACTTAAATACCACCGTTCCGTCATTAGACTGCGCCACATACCAATTTGTTTTTCTGTTCTTTGACAGGTATTGAATAGCATAGAACGGTTCATTTGCTGTCAAATTATCCTGTTTTATACCGTTAGCGTTATAAACATAAAACTTTGTTGATGATGTGGTTGTCGATTGGCGGCTGCCTGCGTCCGTGTACGGAACAGGATTATATTCTGCGCCCTGACTGTCCGCTAAGACAATATCCATAGGAGGCTCAACATTTTTGTTGTATTCCTGTTTTGCGTCATTCACTGTTTCAGGAATATTATCGTCAACAATAATTGAACCCGAACGGCTAAGGCTGTTCTTCATAACTCTGTCGCGCTGAATTTCAGATTGAAAAGTAGGTATGCCTGTTTCGGAAAAATCAATCTGCAATGCCGAATATTCGTCTTTTGTTTCATTACGGAACAGTAAAACAACAAGGTTTCCGTTTTCATAGTCAACATTATTAAAAGTCATTGTCAAAACATTGTTATTATCAAATGACATATCGGCATTGTTAAAATTCACAACGCTGAATATGTCTCTGTCGTCCCACTCCGAATTGATTTCTGACGCTGTTATTTCCGTTTTCCACGCATTATTTGACGGAATGGCAATGCTAATTGATGTATTGTCATTTAGATAATGCAACGGTTCATATGTATTCTCTATGGCGTTATTTGTTTCTGCAAAAGCTGTCATAGAACTTAACAGTGCAAACATCAACAAAAAAGCAACTGTTTTTTTTATTAAATTCATTTGTTATCCTCCCGATATATTTTTTATTGTTTGTTCAATACATTATATAATCTCATTATAGTAGCAATCGCTTGTTCTTTTGTATAATTAGCCTGAGGTTCAAAATTGTTATTATCTGTACCTAACATAATATTACATTGTTGCATTGAGTAAACACTATCCTTCGCCCAAGTTGAAATATTGTTATCGTCATCATATTTAGAATATGTATTTGTAAGTAGGGGAATTTGTAGATAATCTACCGTCCTTGCCAATATTGTAGCAGCTTCCTCACGAGTGATACTATCTTCTGCTCCAAATATATCATCATTACGACCTTTAATGATACCGACAGATGCTAAAGTGTTGATTTCATTTATAAAAATATCCTTGAATACAAGAGGTTTCTCAATAGGTTCTAATTTATCATTTTGGTTAAGTACTTTATATAAGATTATTCCAAAATCTTTTCTACTGATTGGATCTGTATATTCTTTTTGCATTCGTTCGTTTATATATCCCAAAGATACTGCTCTATTTATTGACAATACTGCCCAAGAAGAAGAATAATTTAATGGGAAACTTATATCTTGGACAGGTCTTGCATTTGTACTAAATGCTGAAATTTTTTGAATTGCATTAAGATATATAACAATAGTATCACCTATATTTTGGCAAGAATGTGCGCTAACAGAAAATTCGCCACACATACTGGGGGTAATATTTACATCAAATTCTATTTTATCTGACGGCTTTACTATATTTTTTTTTATTTGTTTGTCACCATCTTTAATTGTAAATTCAAACGATTGAAAACCATTATTTTCAACTTGTATATGAACAACTCCCAATTCTTTTATATATGGAAATTTATAGTCAATACAGGTGCTCTGATGTTGACCGGAATATAAATCAAATTCATTTTCCATAGTAGAAATTGCAAAACAATTTACATTGTAAACAAGTAAGATTATTAGTGTTAAAAACAACATTTTTTTCATATTATTCCTCCTGCGGTTTTGTCTTTTTAAATTACTATATAAAATATTGAGCCCAACACATTGGTTGGGCTCAATATAAAATCATTAAGCTTCAAATTGTCTTGCACGAACAGTAATATTTATCTTTTCAGAAGTATTTTCGGCATCTCTGACATATAATTTATATGTACCTGTCAAATCACTCGATTGTGTGTCATTAAATGTATATCCACCAAGTCCTCCGATTTCAATGTCAGGCTTTGAGCCAGTAGGATATGTAAAACGCGCTTTAATAGTACGACTTCCATTGTTTCTTACCCATACATTAAGACTGTTTCCAGCACCGGAATAACATTTTATATTGTTATTTGTATAGCTTGTAGTATTAGAAACGGTGGTATCAAGCAAAAGAAGTTCTCTTGTTGCAAACCCCTGAGGCGTCACAGCTTCTCCCGGATATATTGTTGCCTCTACCACAGTATATGTTTCTCCTGTATCACTGGTTTCTTCATAACGAGAAACAGTGCTTTTTGTTTCTGTATCTGCCGCCGCAAATGCCGAAATACTCATTGCCGATACTGCCATAATAGCAGCCAAACCCATTGTAATAATCTTTCTCAATTTCATAATAAATCGTCCTTTCTTGTCATAACGCCAATTCACCTGTTTTCATAAAACAAGCTCTTACACATCACTTGACAAATCAAAGGAATTTGTATATACTGAGGTATAAGAGAGGTACTCTATTTATCTTTAATCCCAGCAGGTCAGCAAAGATTTAAGATTGAGGGTATCTCTTGTTTTATGTCTAACATAAAATCAGCATTATATTTGTTTTTTTTGTTTTTGAAACTTTGCATTATCCATACAGAAAATCCATAAGACCGTCCTATGCCGATACGCGTATCATTTTGCCGGCTTGATATATGCTTTTCTGCAACATCAAAATATCGGGTTTGCCCCTATGTGATAAGCTCACTAAACTAACATTGAGAAATAGCATTTATCGCGCATATTCAGATTTTACAAACTGTCCGTATCAGACAATGCACCGTTTCGTATGTACTCAATCCCTGTTTATAAATCATAAACAATTTACCATATATCCCATAGGTATATTGTGATTGGTTGTGAGGGGATATATAATAAGCTGTTTTGCTTATATCTGCATTATACGGCAGGAAAATTTTGATGTCAATAGCTTTTGCCTAAGCGGTCGTATATTTGCCCCAGCGGTTAAAATTTGACAAAAAATTACCCTTATCCTTTTTTGGATAAGGGTAATTCTTAATTGTGTTTTCGTACAGTTAAATACATTTTACCGGCTATAACAAACACAGCAACACTTATAATACTAAGCGATATGATTTTAGATAATATAAGCTGACGAAAGACTATGGCTGTTACACTCCAGCATACCGCACTTATGATTATTAAAATTCTCGCCGTTATTCCGAATATCCGCTGTTCTTTTTCGTCAAGCGGCTTGTTCGCCGCTTCAACAGGTGAAAGAATAGAAAGTATTATCAGCGCTGTTAAGGTAAGCAAGCCCCATACGGTCATACTGTACGGAACATACCTTACAACTGCCAATACAACCGGACACATAATGCAAGATGATAAATAACATTTCAGCGATGTTGAGAAATGATACCCTCCGCAATATTTACGCAAGATTTTATATACGAGCCAGAATAAAATACATTCCCATATCATACCCATAGCAAGTCCTATAATTATCATAGTAATATCTGTAATCAATATATTTAAGATAATTTCAAGGGCATATACATATTCGTCATATTGTTCCTGTTTTATGTAGTTATTGAGGATTGCATACATAATTGCTTTCTCTGAAATTTTATGTATCATAGCTTAAAACTTTCTGTACTTTTTTATGCTGTTCGGCGGCGTCGGCTGACCGTTTACAATACAGCAGGTTGAGTTTGTGTGAAAAAGAAGAAATGCAGGTACAATAACAGGCAATGCCTTGATTGCAAATGACGCTCCTTTTTGACACAACTTTTTTACTCTACTTAATAGCATAGTAAATTCCTCCTTCTCTTTTGATGAAATTATTTTAGCAAATAATGTTATTTAAGTCAACCCAAATTGCCTAAGCGGTCGTATATTTGCCTAAGCGGTTAAATTTTGTATTATTATCGTTGTGGAAAATATCTTTTGTTCTTTGTTATATTTCCAATCCAAAGAACCATTATAAGCTGATAATGCTCTGCTGATACTGTTCATTCCTATACCGTGCAGCTTCGCATTATCCTTGTGAGTTTTTAGTCTGCCGTTTATTACAATAGGCTCTATATCTGATGTATTTTCTATCTTTATAACTATAAAATTTTGATTTTCAGTATGTATATTCAAATAAATTTTTTTCTCTGATGAATGGGCGCAGCTTTCCATAGCATTATTTATTAAATTAGAAAATATAGTTACAATATCCATATCGTTAAAAAACGACAGCTCGGCTCGTATGGGATCTATCAAAAATTGTATATTTTGATTTTCACATTCTTCTTTCTTCTTAGATAAAAGCACATTTAAGATTTTATTATCTGAATATTCAATAAATTTAGGCTGAGAAAATTTGCCGCAAATAGATTTTATATATTCCTGAGCGGTTTCATTATCAGCTCCGATTAAAGAGCTTAAAGCACCTATATGTTCTTTGAAATCGTGATTAAGTATTGAGGCTGGCTGATTATTTTCTTTTAACATCATATATTCGTCATAATCAAATTTTTCTTTTAATTGCTGAGCTTCCAACTCTGCTTTCTCTGTTTCCATTATCATCAATTTTTGATTTATTGCAAAAATAATAATATTCATTATTATTAGTATGAAGCACACCAATGACAATAAGTGTGATGTTGTATTGACTTTCATCACAAGCATAATTATAATAACAGTCAAAATAGGAATAGATAAAAGTCCAAGAGAGGTAGCTTGTACATTTTTCTGTTTTTTGCAGAATACGCGGCTTATTATCATTATTCCAATTAAATATAAGAGTTTGCTTGCAAATGTCAATATAAGCGACTGTGAAGATGTCATTGCTATGGTATTGTCAGGTATAATTCTAATATATGGAATAAATATAACTAAAAATTCACACGCCGAAGTTATAGCCGCGAGTAAAATACTTTGAAACAATGCGCTTTTCCAGCTAATGCGATAACATACGCCAAAAATAACAAGGTGTATTACAACAAAAGTTAAAGTATTTACAACTATCTTTCCGCGTGCACATATAAACAAATCAGCAATATAAACTAATGCAATTATTGCATAACAAAGATACTTATTTCTTTTTCTGTAAAATAAAGTGTCAGCATAATAAATAAAAATTATATATTCAAATATTATTGCTAATACCATTCCTAAATCAATCCGCATTATTTTTCTCCAATCCATTTAGCAAAGTTTTTTTGAAAATCCTCTTGCTTACGCCGCGACAAATATATTTCATATTCTGTCTCCCTATATCCGCAATAGATTTTATCTTTGCCATATCTTTTTATATAACTGAAATTTATACAATATCCCCTAAAAGGCTCAAAAAAATTTGTGTAATCTTTTACTTGTTCAAAAACCGTCTGATACGGAATACTTACAATAATTTCACCTTTGGTCGTTATAATATGTGTTTTCTTGTTTTGAACATATATGTAAATAATATTACTGATAAATATTTGTATGTTTTCCGAATTTACCATTACATTGATGAATTGATTATTTTTGTATAGCTCCTGTATAGCTGAGTCAATTCCATAGACCAAGCGGCGCCTGTCTATTGGTTTTGTCCAAAATCTGAACGGTCGCACATTAGACGCATTATCAAAATATGCTTCGTAATTGGTTACAAAAAAGAATAAACAGCTTTTATTTGTTATACTTATTTTTTCAGCTAAACTAATACCGTCCATTTCAGCCATTTCAATGTCTAAAAATATAATATCATAGACAGTGTCGGACTGTAACAACTTTTGCGGTGAACTAAAAATGTCGATTGAGTGTTTTATTTTCTTTTCATTTAAAACATCTTTTATAAGCCTTAACTCATTATTTAAGGCTATTTTATCATCATCACATAAAGCTATACACAGTGTCATTATTTCATCTCACTTTCAATGTAAATTAAAAATATTTTTCAGTAAATTCGTAATATCTTTATGTATATTACAACACAATCACAATAAATAAATTTTATTATAAAAGCTATAAATTGTCAAGATTTTTACACTGTTTTGCTATATTTTCATTAAAGATGTGCAGAAAAACTTATTTTTATTTGTTACCCATATATAAGGGGTTTTTGCTACCAGCAAGCAAAGCCGCCGGGTACCCGAACGGCGATTTTTTGTTTGTCTATGCCTTGCAAAAGTCACAAAAAATATTTTGGGAACAAATCCCAAACCCAGATAAAAAACGGAGGTAAATATATGGAAAAGCGAAAAAGAAATATTCAAATCAAATTCAGAGTAACAGAAGAAGAAAAACAGTTAATTGAGCAGAAAATGGCGCAGCTACCGACACGACAGATAGGCGCGTATTTACGGAAAATGGCGATTGACGGTTTAATTATTTATACTGACACAACCAACATTAAGGAAATGAACAAGGAATTACATTCTATCGGCGTTAATATAAATCAAATTGCAAAGCGCGTAAATGAAACTGGCTCCATTTATGAGGAAGATATAAAGGAAATTCAAGAAAGGTTAAATAAAATATGGCAATTACAACGAACCATACTATTGACACTACCCTAAGAAAAGCCATTGACTATATTTTAAATCCCGATAAGACAGACGCAAAGCTGCTTGTTCACGCATACGCCTGTACTCCTGAAATTGCAGATATTGAATTTGATTGCACAAGAGAACACGCATATAATAAGGGAGAACATCTCGCGCGTCATATCATACAGGCATTTTCGCCGGGTGAAACCACACCCGAACAGGCTCACGAAATCGGAAAGCGTTTCGCTGATGAACTGCTGGGCGGTAAATTTGAATACATTTTGACAACGCATATTGACAAGGGACATATTCATAATCATATAATTTGTAATGACGTCAGTTTTGTTGATTACAAGCATATCCACATCAATGAAAAGTGGTATAACCATTCACGCCGCATAAATGACAGACTATGCAAGGAATACGGATTATCCGTTGTCGAACCAAACGCTGAAAGGAAAAATAAAAATACCAAGTATGAGAATAAACCGACAAGCTGGAGGGCGAAACTGAAAACCGAGATTGACAAGATAATTCCGCAAGTAAAAGATTTTGAGGATTTTTTGCGTCTTATGGAATTACAGGGCTATGAGATAAAACGAGGTCAATATATATCTGTCCGCGCCAAAGGGCAGGAACGGTTTATACGTCTGAAAGCTCAAACGCTGGGCGAAAGATACAGTGTTGAGGGAATTACAAAACGGATTGAAAAATCGCGCAAACGCAAGCCGATTATTCGTGATAACCGTATCAGCCTTATTATTGATATTCAGAATTGCATTAAGGCGCAAGAAAGCAAGGGCTACGAGCATTGGGCTAAAATCAATAATCTTAAACAGGCTTCAAAGACGCTTAATTATTTGACCGAGCATAATATAAACAGCTATTCGGAATTGGAAAGCCGTATTGATGAAACGTGCAAACAGTTTGACGATACCGCCGACAAGTTCAAATCAGTTGAACGGAATTTGAACGACATAAATATTTTACGAAAGCATATAAGCACATATAAGGCGCTCCGTCCTGTATATGATAAATATGTCAAGTCGAATAACAAGGCAAAGTTTGAAAAGGAACACCAACGGGAAATTATTTTATTTAAGGCTTCTCATAAATATTTATCGCAGGAGCAGACCGATAGAAAATTACCGACGCTTGAAAGCGTAAATGTTCAGCGTATGGAATTAGAGGAGCAGCGGCAGAAATTATATACCGATTACAGAAAAGCGAAAAAAGAGGTGTCCGAAATTGATATTGTAAAAGCTAATGTTGACGCTATGCTGCACACTCCGCAAAGGAGCGAACCGACAAGAGAAAATCAGATAGAATAGTCATTCGGCGTTTTATACAGGCTGATGTTAAAACCTTGTGCGCTTTTCCGGCTGGGCGCGGCATATAGTAAGTGATATAATTAGTATAGAGAAAATATATTTTAATTTCAGGAGGTTTTCACTATGAAAAAGAAAATTATTACACTAACACTAATCGCTGCATTATCAGCGACAGCGACAACAGCGTTTGCCGCCCCGATTCCAAGAGAAAGCGCGCCGCTTAATGCGACAGAAGCACAAATCCAAATCACTGAAAATATTGTAGGTGATATTCTTGATGAAGTGCAGACGGGCAAGCTCGGTTACACATTAGCTGCCGGATATGCTAATACAAAAATCCGCAAGGCTGTAATGGCAAATCAGACAGACGGTAACGGTTACGGTATCTTATCGCCAATCGCGCAGAACGCAATCCGCGTTATGAGGGATAAACAGTTAAGACCTGACGCATACGCAAAAGCGGAGGAAGAATTAAAGGTATTGATTGCAGATGTGATTACAGCGGTTCAGAACGGTATGGATATTGACACTGCAACAAAAACGGCTTATGAGAAAATCTATCAATCAGCAGACACGTCATTTAATTATGACGAGCAATTTTCACTTGATACCTGTTATCGAGATATTCCCGCTGTCGGAATGGAAATGTTTACAGTCGCAAGGAAATTGTTATTGGAGGCTGCCGTAAAATGAAAATTGAAGAAATAGATAATTGTGATGATTTAGACGATATAAAGGTTTTCGCAATATTGGTTACTGATGTTCCAAGCAAATATGTAGCCCAAGCAAAGAAAATAGACGGAAAGTATTATAAAGAGGATTGTTTTGGAATAGAGATTTCATATCACGCTGACGAGGACAAATATGTTATATCGTCCGAATATGATAAACAACTGTATTATGTGGATTTTAACGGTAATTGGCATTGGTTGGATTATACTTTTACACAAGCAGAAAAAGACGCAGCAATAGAGTTATGCAAAAAGGATTTACAAAAGGAAGCATAACCAAAGCGGTTATGCTTCCTTTTTCTCTTTGACTATATAATATTCTTTTCTAACAACTCGGTAACTTCTCTTACGCTACGTCCTTGTGAATGTATGGCATTGAGCAAATTTTGGATTTCTTCGTTTGTTGGCTTTTGTACACTATTCTTCGTTTTAGGAGTATGGTCATTTATATATTTTTGAATAAGTAATACTAATTCGTTAATCCCAATTTCACCCAAATTCTTTATTCCCCATATTTGCGGCAAAGTCAAATTTAGTAGTTTTTCTAAATCAATAATATTTTTAAATCGTATAATAGCAGACACGACTCTTGCAGACAAACAAAGTTGTGAGAGCGGAATGTTTTTGTAGATTTCGGATTTTACATTAAAAATTTCTGCTAATGTATAATCAGATGTTTTATATTTATTCGTTAATTCTTTTATGTTTTGTTTATCTTGTTCTGATAATTTTTGATATAGGGTAGATTTTAAATCCATATGTAACAACTCTTTTCATTAAATAAAATTGCATAATAAAAGTGCGTCGCTTCAATAGAGGCAACGCACAAAAAATGCGATACTCTATTGTCTGCGAAAACAATTTTTATACTTTCCAATATACGTTGTAACATATGGCACAAAGTATTAAAAAGAGTACGCATTTTTATCATATGATAAAAATGTTTTTCTTCGTGCCAAAAAAAATTGTATGCAAAAAAAGCTATAAATATAAAAATTGTTTTCGCATTTATAAATATATCATAAATTACTATTATTGTAAATACCTTTTTACATCAAAAAAATAAGACAGGAATAACGGCTAATATAACAGTTATTCCTATCTATATTTAATATAAAATGTCCGCGTTTTCAATCCTATTTTAAGGGTATTTGATATGCTATCATTACTTTATCAATTTTAGGCTTTGAAACACTTGATTTTATGCGGTTTTATTCCCTTAAAATGCGGACATAGACCGCTTATTTCTTTTCCGTTCAGCGTCTTTACGCAATCGTATCTTTCGGCGGCATTTATCACAATATTTTGAATTGCGCCCTGTCGGCGTATATTCATTACCGCAAACCGTACATTTTTTCCTGTTCTTCGGCTTCATCAGCTTTATGTACAATTCCTTATCATTCGGCAAAACCGCTGTTCTGAACCATTTACAATTAAGTGAATATGAAATACTTTGAGGGCAGACGCAAGGCTCGCCGTCATCAAGTAAAATACAATTCCCGTTGTCATAATTACAGCATTGATTTTTTATCAATGCTCGGCTCCGCCGCGCCTGTTCGGGCGTCATTCGTATAATATCACTCATAGCGTTTCCTCACGCGGCTTTTTCTGCGGCTGCGGCTTATCAGTATTGTTTTGTTCCTTTTGCAATCTGTCTAACTTTGCTTTAATTGAGGGCTTGACCTCGACCGCCGTTATTTTTCCGTTAATTCTCATAAACATTTCAGGTTTAGCAAAACGCTCTGAAAACTGCTTTATCTGGTCTTTATCAAGGCTGCCGAAGTTGTCGCCAGATAATCCTGCTAATACAAATGTTCCTGCGATAATATCGTACATATTATCCTCTGCGTCATAAAGCGCACGGTTTAATTCCATTCTCTCATTTTTGCCCTCGTCATTACAAATAAGACCGACAGGCTCCGCAAACGGATATACAACTTCAATTCTGCCGCCAACCTCTTTCTGGAGGGCTTCAAGACCTGTCGAAATTTCCTTTATATAAGGCTCCTGCATAGGCGGCACAATTAGAACGGTCATTTTTTGCGGCTCCGTAGGTACGGTAACGCGATATTCGTCAGGTATGTTTTTACCGTCATACACTTTGTCAAACTCCGTCCAGCCTGTTTCTAAGACAATACCGTCAAGCAAATATCCGCCATGATCGTATGCGTGATGTTTGCCGTATTCTTCATAATTCATATTTCTTTCATCAAGCATATCTCGGTGTGCAATATACTTTCCGTAATCTGCCCAATTAGATATATTGTCAACAATATTATAATACTCCATATTGTATGTAATATTTATTGCGTCCGTTATATTTTTACATTCGCCGGCTTTAAGCGCGGTTTGAAAAACGGTCATTTCAGTATCTTCCAATTCCGATATACGCATAGCAAAATAATTTAGCGCGTCAACGCTTTCATACATAGTTAAACACTTTTTTAAATCATCATTGCCGCAAGCGTAATCATCAAAAAAGTATGTATCAGGGCTTGCGTTTTCAGGTAAGCCTATTTCTGCAAATGTCCGCTTTACCGTTTCCGCGTCTGTCGGGAAAGACAGTTCCGTACCGCTTGTTTCTCTGTTTCCGTTGTCATATTCGGAACGGTTGACGATAAAAGCTGCAAATTTATAGTCATTCATATTTTTTAACACTCCTTTTTCATTTTTTTGTTTTTCGGCTGTCTGTTCAATATTACGGTTGTAATCGGGATAATTGAACGGTTCACCATTAAAGGTTATTTCCCGTATGGGCTCAAATTTTGATAATACACCTTTTTGCAATTCCGCAAATTCCTGATAATCACTTTTTGTAAAAGCTCCGTTTTCTATCATTTCAGATTGAGATAATACCCAGCCAGAACCGCATAGGAAAGAGAACATTTTTTTATTATCGGAAATAAAGGTTAAGGAATTATCCGAATTGTTATAAAACGGCAATGATTTTTTTTCGGAATTATATAGATTGCGTTCACTTTTTCCCAAATAAACATTACCGTCTTTTCCGAGAAAAGCCGTCAGACCTTTATAATTATTTAATGCCGCCGATGTTATATGAACCCCTGTAAATTCGGGAGCTTCTGTATATTCCTTTAATCCTTTGAAATATGCCTTTTGTTGACCGTCATAATTTATGACGATAATATCCCTTAAATCAGGCTGATAAACAGCAGCGCCGGCGGCTTTATTTATCATTAAGCCTACGTCTATTTCCATAGGCGTTTTATACTGTTCAAGCGGTTCGGAACGAACAATCTCATACATATCCTTATTTATATAATTTCCTTTTTCTCTTTCAGACTTTAAGCTATATCCGCATTTTTTGTCATAATCCGATTTCAGATGATAGACAGAATATTGATTTTTTCTAAATTCCGTTTCATAAGCATTAAGGCGGTTCATCAGTGCGTCGCCCTCGTGTCCCAATACGGAAGATATGAGATGTTTAATATAAAATGTGTCGCTTTCTAACATTTTATCCGCAAGTATTTCACGCTGCCTTTGTTCCATAGGAAATTTTGTCCTGTATTTCAAATTATGCGCTCTTAAAAATGCGTCTATTTCAAAAGCAAGTTCAAATACTTCGTCTAATTCGTAATCCTGAGTAGCACCGTCCGGCTCTCTAAAATCTTTTTCATCTGCCATAGGCTAATCCTCCATATCAATATCAGGTTCAAGCTCCAGCTTAGAAAATTCATCATTCGTCATACGCTCCAGCTTGTCAATAACCGTTTCCGTAATTTCCTTTAATTCCGTATCTTCAATGTACGGAACAGAAAAACGGAGCTCTTTTAAAAGCTCCGTCTTATCAGATGTATCATAAATACACATCAAATTTATTTCGTCCTGTGAAAATGTCATAGTAAAATATCCTCCTTTTGTTGTTGTGTTTTTGATTTCATCGGTTCGGATTTACCCTTGTTTTCCGCAAGCTGCTTTTTGATTGATGGCTTTTTCGCTGTCCGTTCTGCAATTATGGCATTGTATAAATCAATATCTGCCTGCGTTAGTAAATCTGCTTCGCCAAAATCTTTGCTTAATTCGACGTGGGTTATAATATCCTCCTTTTCAGCTTCCGTCATTTTATCAAGCTGCGCCTTGATTTTCTTTTTTGACAAATCCGCAATATGATTGTCAATATTGCCGCATTTCAGCTTTTCAAGTCGTTTATGCTCGCACGATAGAGTAAATTTTAATTCTTCATCAGCGGAAACACTATCGGCACACACCGAAACATTTATAACGTGTTTAAAATGCTTCGGATAATCTAATTCATAAAGATTGCCCTTGATGACTTCATTTTCAAAACCCGTTATTTTAATAGCATAGGCAATAATATTGTCGTGTGCCTGTTCGCCATAGTATGTCCAAGTATTATATGCTGATGTATCTTTTGTAAAGACGTCCGTTTCACAATAACAGTATGTACCGTTCAGACGCGACATAAAAAGTAAATACTTATCTTCTGCACTGTCGCTTAACGCTGCCGTATGTATTGTATCAACATCAAGAAAAAAATCATTTTTGTAATGCTCTGTATTTATGTTCATTATTCGGCGCAGCGAATTTATAATATCCACATTTTCAAACTTACGCATAGCTTAAACCTCCAAAGCCGCATTTTTGACCTTTTCGGATTTTTGCGGCTGTTTATCTGCCTGCGCCTTTGCTTCCGCCAACTGCTTTTTGATTGACGGCTTTTTCTTAGATGTCTCATTTTTGGAAGGCGTTTTGCCTTTCTTAACTTTTTCCGCTTCATTTGCCGCGATAATATCCATAATAGCGACAGGTTCGCCATTCTTCGCCTTTGCTTCAAGCTCGTCAATGGTAGGTGTGTCTTTGGAATTGTCCTCCGGCTCAAATACTTTTGCGCCGTCTGCCGCGTCTGCGTCCGACAATTCAGAAAATCCGTCCTGTTCGGCTATCTTCGCCGGTTCCTCGTTTCGTTTCTGAAATTCAGACGGTAATGTACCGTCTAATGGTCTGATATACTCCACCTTGTCAGCAGCGTTAAGGACTTCGCCTGTTAATGGCTGCTGCCACGCTTTTATTTTCGGCTCCCAATGAAAACCGTTTGCCTTTAATTCGGCGCGGATATTATCGTCCGGCTTTTCATTAAAAAATACTTGCAGATAATTAGCGTCTGTATTGATTGCAGCGTATCCGCCGTTAAAATCCCAGCCCGTAAATTGTGTATAATCCGTTTCCTGTTCGGTCTGCTCAATATCCTTTGCAAGCTCTTTATAATACTCGTCAATGCCTAATATAATTTCATTCGCCGTTTTTTGTATTGTGTCAAGGGAAGCGTTTAACTCCGGTAATTCCTTATCTTTGCTCCAACCCGCAACATATCCGAAAGAATAATCGGAAGTGTCAATCCCATATCGCTGACAAACGGTATAGGCGACGCTTTCAGCTTCAACCTCCATTGTACGATTGTTCTTTTGTTCTTCGGGCGTCAATTCCGTTGATTTTTCTTTGAGAATATTGTGTAGTTTAGCGTGTGCAATTTCGTGTATCAGCGTTTTTAACTGCTGAACCTCGCTCATACCGTTTTTTACGGCTATTCGCTGTTCTTCAAAATTACAATATCCCTTTGCTCACGTATCTATATCCTCATACCCAATAGGCATAGGCGATATTTTTTCAAGTGCGGCATAAAACTTTTTGAAATCCGCAACATTGCCCGTAAGCTCGTCAACTCCCAAACTCGGCAGCGGTTCGCCCTCCGTCTGCGACAAGTCAAATACGGTAGCAACTCGGAAAGTGGGGATAGTTACTTCTTTTTCCTCTGTAAGCGGTTTACCGTCCCAGCCTATAATCGGCTTGTTTGTTGCCGGATTTATTTTCTCAATCTGCTTTTTTGTTTTGTATGAGGACGGCGCGATTATTTTAATACCGCGTTCACCTCGTTTTACTGTGCGTTTGTGATTATCGCGCCATGCGCCAAATCCCGCCACCATAGAAGCGTCGGGCTTTTGCATTAAAATCAAAAGCGAATTTCTAAAACTGTAATTATGGAATTTTGACATACACGCAAGATATTCCGCATATTTATCGCCGTTAAATATGTCTTTCACTCCGTCCTCCAGCTTTTTCAAAATCTCGCTCAATTTTTCATAGGGCGTTTCGCCGGATAATTCTATCGCCTGTACAGAAGCCCTTGACGGCTCCGATTTTTCAGGCGCTTTTGTTGCTTGTGCTTTTGCCATTAGCTCAACCTCTCTTTCAGTTATAATATTTTCCAAAGGCTGCGGCTTCGTATTGCCGAACCCTCTTATTTCTGTTTTCATATTTGCGTTATTTCTGTAAAACATAATAAGCGTATCAAGCGCTTTATTAAAAATAGATTTTGCGGCAGTCGGAACGGAGGGCGTAAAATCTATTACGCCCGTTTTACCGCTTCCAACCCAGCCACTCACAAACTCGTTGAAATTTGACCTTATACCTATACGCCGATATTCCGTAACCTTTTTATAAAAGAAATCGTTGCATTGTGTTTGTATTCCCAAAATCAACGTGCCTGTCTGCGGATTATACATAAAACGGCGGTTTTGGATTTTCTGAATATCAAATGTTTCCGTATTAGTATCAATCCGCATAATTCCGTTTGTTATGTCAATACGTTTCATCAGATACCAAACCTCATAGGCTCAAATCGTTTTTTTGCCTTAACGGTACGGATTGCGTCTTTTCGGATTTTGACTTATTTTCCGCAAGCTGCTGACGAATTGACGGCTTTTTTTCTTCTGTTTTTACAGCGTCTTTCTGTTCAGCTTCAATATCGGGTATAGAGCTTATACGGTATTCGTCAGGAATATCATCACGGCTGCCGTTGTATATCTCTTTAAAATCACTTTGATTACACACAACATAACCGTAATCCGTAAATACACCGTTTTCATTCAGCGCAGTATCATCTCCATACTCCTTATAATCAATGTAATTTTCCAATGCTTTCAGTGTGTTCATATCATAACAGCCCAATTCATTGATAAGGTAATATCCCAAATCATACTCGTCTGTAATATCTGGATATATTTCGTAGCAATCAAGATTTTCAGTTAGATTTATCAAATCCTGTACACTGTCTGAATGTTCGCCCATTTTAACGATAGCCTTAAAATGCTGTACTTCCGCGTCCGACATTTCATCTAATTTGTCTGCGAGATAATTTAATTCGTCAAGGCTCTCATATTCGCTCAACATATCATATATCCCGTCAATATAACAATCATAGTCTGTAATAAACCATTCCTCATACGGCGAACCGAATACATCTTTTCCGCCTATACCTATACGCCTAAATACATCTTGCATTTCATCAGGAGTAACAGGGAACTTCACCCATTCGCCTACTAAATATCCCTCGTTATATTTTCCAAGATTGGTAACATAAGCGGCCAAGTGAAAATCTGGTGTGCCTTCTGTATCTGCCATATATCAACCTCACTTTCCGTCAAAATCCAGCCTGAAATGTACATACTTATCGTTGCTGTCGATTAAAACCACGTCCGCGTCATAGGTCTTATCCTTTTTCTCGGAATACAAGCCTTTTACCTTTGTTCTGCCTTTTGCGAGCAAATCAGACGCCATTTTCTTTGTAATCTCTTTTCGCTTGCTTGTGAAAAACCTGTCATTTTTCCACATAACGAATTTACAGCTTTTATTAGCGCAATAAAAGTTATTTTTGCTTTCGTGTACGTCCGAACCGCAGCGGGGACATATACCGATAACCTCACGCGGCGCGCGGAATATCGCTCTGTCCTCGTCTGTGATGAATGAATATGTGGTTACAAGCTCCCTTGTCAAATCCTCAATTCCTTTCATAAACTGCTCCGGCGGATAATTGCCCTTTGCAATCTCGGCAAGGTTATTTTCCCAATCGGACGTTAGAATAGGTGATGTGAGCTTTTCGGGAAGAACGCTGACAAGACTTATACCGTTATGAGTTGCAACAATAGACTTGCCCTTACGCTCTGCAAAACCTGTCTGTACCAGCTTTTCTATAATTGCCGCTCTTGTCGCCGGCGTTCCCAAGCCCTTGCGTTCCGCTTCGTCCGTTGTTTCGGCGGCTCCTGCCGTTTCCATTGATGATAATAGAGTGTCCTCCGTAAACGCTTTCGGCGGTGAGGTATAACCCTCTTTGACTTCTGATGAAACGGTAACGGTTTCGCCTTTTGTAATACAAAATACATCTTCGGCGCGGTCTGTGTCCGAATGAATATATCTTTTAAAAAGCTGTTCGATATTTTTCCAGCCCTCAAATAAAATGATTTTACCCTTTGCCGTAAACTGTACGCCGCCGCACTCCAAAACTGCGGTAATCGTTTCATACTCATACGGGGAATTAACCGCACATAACAGCTTGCACATAATAAGGTGAAGTATATTACTTTCGCCGTTTGGTATTTCCGCCAAGCTGATATTTTCAATTTCTGCCGTCGGAATAATAGCGTGGTGGTCTGATACCTTTTCATTATTGAATAAGCAGAATGTATCAGGCTTAAAATCCGTACAGTTTGAGAACGGCGCGAATTTTGACGCTATATGAACGATTTTAATAACAGTATTGTGCATATCGTCCGTTAAATATCGGCTGTCGGTTCTCGGATATGTAATCAGCTTCTTTTCATAAAGCGATTGAGCATAGTCAAGCGTCTGTTTCGCCGTATATCCGAATATTCGGTTTGCTTCGCGCTGTAATGTTGTGAGGTCAAACAGTTTCGGCGCGCCTGTTTTCTTTTTCTCTTTAACAGCGGAAATACAAACGGCCTGCCTTTCGTGGCAAGCCGCTTGTAAATTCTGCGCTTCGTCTTTGTCGGAAATCTTATCGCTTACAGCCTTAATATTGCCGCCGTCAATTTCAACGGTATAATATTTTTCTTTCCTGAACATTGAAATTTTGCTGTCCCGTTCTGCTATCATAGCAAGGGTAGGCGTCTGAACGCGTCCTATATTCAAATGCTTTCTATACAGTGATGTAAACAGTCTTGTTGCGTTTATACCGATAATCCAATCAGCTTTTGCGCGGCATAACGCGGAATTATAAAGATTATCATACTCGCGTCCGTCTTTGAGGTTATTAAATCCCTCGCGGATTGCGCTTTCTTCCATTGAGGAAATCCATAAACGGAAGTACGGCTTTTTGCAGCCACACATATTATATACAAATCTGAAAATCAATTCGCCCTCGCGTCCTGCGTCGCACCCGTTTATAATCTCGGTTATGTCGTTTCGGTTCATTAAACCGCTGACAACCTTATACTGATTTTCCTTGCCCTTGTTTATGGCAAACTGCCATTTTTCAGGTAGGATAGGTAAATCCTCATATTTCCATACCGCGTATTTTTCATCATACGCCGCTGCGTCCGCCAAGCCTGCAAGATGTCCGATACACCAAGTAATGATATATCCGTTTCCCTCAAAATATCCGCTTTTCTTAGCGGTTATGTTCAAAGCCTTTGCGTAGCTCTGGGCTGCCGACGGCTTTTCCGCAATTACTAATTTCATTTATTTAATCATTCCTCCTTTATTTTTACATACAAAAACAGCACCCAACAATGAGTGCTGTTTTTGTGGTTGTATATTATCCTTTATAAAACAGTTATAATATCCTCTGAAATACCGTATTTTTTTGCAACTGCTTTTACTAACGCTCTTTCTGAATGGTATTCCGTATTATCCACTAATGTTTGGTCGTCATATAATTCCTCATCATCTTCATCAAATAACATTATATGCTCAACTCGATATATGCCAATTAAGTTTTCTGGCATTTCTATGGATAATTCAACACGTCCTATTTCTCCTATTACATCAGGTAGTCCGCTATCATCTACCGCCCAAACTTCACCATCACTAACTACAATCATTCCATTACCTGTATATTCATCAACCTTACTCATATACAATCTCCTTTCTACTTGTTAGTAAGTATAAAATTTCTTGAATAAATATTATATCATAAACAAAGTAATATTGCAATATATTTTATTCATCTTCTGTATATGTATCGTCCTCGTTTTCGGTTTCCTCGTCCTCGCCGTCGGTAAATTCAAAATCTTCCAAATCGGGGGCGTTTTCCATATTCTTTTTTGGAAGATAAACCTTGAAATAGTACGCGCCAAGACCGCCTATACCTATAATCGCAATCAGAATAAGCATTATACTTGAATTGCCTGACTTTGATTTATCGGTTTTCGGCGCGGTTTTCGTCTTACCGTCCGGCTCCGCCGACGGCGACGCCTGCGCCTGCGGTGTAGGGCTTGCTTTTACTGCTGCGGGTACTGCCGCGCTGTTTTCCTTTGCAAGCGCTTCAAGGTCGGATATATCAACCTTATTCAAGAAATACACATTATCGTTTACATTCTGCTTGTCGATAACGATAAAAAATACGCTGCCGTCCTTTGCGGTTACGCTTATAAACTGAAATTTATCACTGTCGGAAATGTTGTCTACAACGTGCCCCGCGCCCGCTGTTGATATGGTACGCGCCGGCTTCGGCGTTTCCGTTGCCGCCGGCGCTGCTGCTGTACTGTCATAGTTTGCGTGTGCGGTTATTCCGCACATTCCGCCAAAGCATAATAAAGCTGCTGATAATATCGCAATAATTTTATTCTTCATTCGTGCCGTCCTCCTGCTGCTCGTTTTCCTCAATAGCCTTTAATTCCTCCTCGTACTCGTCGGGAAGAAGAACATCACCCTTTGCATACGCGCTTAAAAGTACGGTAAGCTGGGGAGTGCTAAGTTTAACAGCCTTAACGAGATTTACAATCTGCAAATTCTCGGCTTCGACTTTCTGCGCTTCAAGATTGCGTAATTTTTGCTGATACTCGCTTATCTTTGCTTTTGTCCTTATAATATCCTTTTCGATTTTTTCAAGTGTTGCCATAATTAAAATACCTCCATAAAATTAAATTTTTTGTTTTGCGATAAATTCATCAATCTTTTTATCGACTTCGGAAAATGTATTCCCATATTTGAACTTTTGACTTGCAAGGTTTTTGTCCTTTGATAATATTTCAAGCTCATTCCATAGGTCAGGGTGGTATTGCTTCAAATATGCAAACTCGCCGTAAGTCGCGTTAGGACAGAACCAACAACCGCCCCTTTTGTGATACTTATATATTGGGGACAGCAAATCATACTTGCTGCATAAATCATAAGCCATTTGTTCAGTATAGCCATATTCGGCAAGTAATGATATTTTATTTGTACCGTCAAGCCTTGTAAGCCTCGCCGGTTCGTCTGCGGCTATTCCGACATATTGTACAAATCCGCCATTTACATTTTTCAAATAATCCTGAATTGCTTTTATTTTTATACGGCTGTTAATTGTACACATTCCACCTATCGGAAAACCGCTTTTTCTTCCATTTCTTAACGGATTTTTAGATTTTGTGATTATCTGATGAAAACAATCTAAATAATCTTTTGTCGCGTGTAATATTTCAACCGTATAACCCCATTCTTCAAAAACGGGAATAGCTCTGTTTTTGATAAAGTCTATATGTTCGGGTAATTCGCCTGAAATACCGCGTTTCTTATCAAACATTACCTCGCTGAAAATGACGGTTGACGGCGGCAAGTTATGAATATGACTAAGTATTATTGCCGCCGTACTGTCCTTGCCACCGCTCCAACTGTAAAGATAACGCATATCAACCGCCCCCAAGTCTGCCAAAGGCGTAAAAATGCGAACTCCAATAGGAACTATCAATACTCGCGTACTGAATAGGGTTGCCGCAATGTATCATCATACCGTTACCGACAAATATTCCGACGTGGGTTACAGGCTCGCCCGCGTTATATGTGCCTGTAAAAAATATAATGTCGCCGGGTTTTGCGTCCGCTCTTGACACAACCGCGCATTGATTAAAAATACCCTGCGCTGTTGTACGGGATAGAGGATATACGCCTGACGCCTGATATACCCAGCATACAAAACCGCTGCAATCAAAACTCGTTGACGGTGAAGAACCGCCCCATACATACGGATAACCTAAGTATTTTTCGGCTTCCGTTATAAGACGTCGGAATGTAGCGTCGTTTAATGCTTCGCCGGGTATGGTATAACTCGGCGGCGCTGCCGGATTAGAATAAATATCGTCCGCAAATAAATAATCGCGGTTGCCCTTGCTTTCAAGATATATACCGTATAATTCCCGCTGGTCGTCCGTAAGGTTCGTATTTGTAAGCATAGTAATATTCTTGTTTACAAGCGTAACATTGAGTATTTTATATTCCTTGTCGTTGCCCTCGTCGTCCGTCCTTGTTTCCGTCTGAGATGTAAGCGTTAATATATACTGCTGTTCAAACAAATCATCAAGCGGCTGTTTTACATCATCAAAAGTGAAATCCATATACAACGCCGTGAGGTAGGAAATGAGCTCATACGGATTATGGCCTATCTGCGCCAAATCGTAATTGTATTCGTCATAACCTCCGTAATCGCGTTCAATATTGTTTATCTCACTTTGTAAACCGCTTTCAAGGTCTTTGTAATAGTTTTCCGCCGCGTATATATCTTCGTCCTCCGCAAAGTATGACGATACCATAATTGAGTTAAAGCCCGTTGTACCCATAACCGCGCAAGATGAAATTGTAGTTGCTATCCAAGCAATTATTAAAGCAATAGCAAGAATGACGCCGAATACCTTTTTATGACGCTTTATAAATTCAACAACGTACACCGTAACGTCCTTTGTGGTCTTTGCGGCTCGTTTTGCCTTTTTAGCGTTCTGTTCGGCGCGCTTCGCCTGCTGGTATTTTTTCTTAATCTGCTTTTTCTGAAAAAATTTCCTCAAAGCTGATTTTTTCTTGAAATCGGGATTATCCGCAAGTGTTTTTTGAACAAAGGCCTTTGCTTCCGCTTTCTCTGCTCTGAATTGCAGACGCGCCGCTTTTTTATACGGCGCGTTTTTGCGGTTTTGTATAATCATACGCCCTGTACGGTTTCCAAACCGTAAAATGCTTTCGGCTTTCTGTTCTGTCTTATGCGCGGCTTCAATTCCTGTATTTTCGTGTTCTGTTTCGCTCACTTTTGAATGTGCCTTGTTTAATACGGTCATACCTGCCATATCCGCCGCATTTTTTACAGGGGAACGGTGGTATATATCGGATTGAGGCTTAATCTCTTTTTCAAATTTCAGACGGGTTTTAGCTTTCTTTTTCTTTTCATCATAAACACGCTGCTTTTTAACCTTGCGCTTATGAGGTAATTTGTTTTGTGCTTTTTCCGCCTTGCCTTTGAGCTTATCGGCTTTCGCCTGCGCCTTTTCCGCTCGCTTAAACTGAAAATCGCCCTTTTCGGGAATATCTAAAACAGTATCGGCGTTTTCCGCCGACTCTGTTTTGGATTGCTTTTCCTGATATAAGCGGTTTTTGCTTCCGGCTGTCTGTTTTTCGGTTTTATCCTCTGACGGACGGAATGAAAATTCCGTCTTGCTTTCCCGCGTTTCAAAAACAAAATCCTCTTTTTCCGTTACTCTGTCAAAAACCGTATCGCCTGCGTCAACCGCTTCTTTGATGTTGTACTCTGCTGTTTTTTCGGTCTTGACGCGCTTTTTCTGATAGGCTCGGTTTTTATCCGGCTGCTTCGGATTGCCGTCTGCGGAATCCTTTTCGGAATCCGCGCCGAGCTGAAAATCCGAATTGCCGTTTACACGGTCAAACGCTTCATCAGGATTATGTGTTTGCTCGGTAAAGTCATAATTTCCGTTATCTTTTAAGGCTTCGGCACTATCCGGCTGCGTTTCTTCCGCCGTACTATCTGCGGAATGTTCAGTAATATCAACATCAAATTTCTTTTGATTAAATTTGCGCTGATACCGTTTATTTCTTGCCGCCGTAGTTACGGCATTAGAAAAACCGCCACTTTTGGGCGGCTCGTTTGTCGGCGGGGAATATGGTATATCCGGCTGACTATCAAGGTTAATATTCTCTAAGTCCTCTTGCTGTTCTGTATTATTTTCGGTAGGCTTTAATATTTCCTGACTGTCTGACGGATTTTGTACGGTAGAAGTATCAAGCGGCTTTTCGGTATCTAAAAATTTCTGCTGATACCTATTATGTTCTGAAGAAGTAAAGGGCTTCGCGCTGCCTTTTGCGCTCTGCCGTCCGAGAACGGTATCGGCTTCAACCTTTTTTGAAAAATCCGTGTCCTTATTCCGCGCCTTAAATTCATTGTCTTTCATTCATTACCTCCGCTGTTAAAGTTCGAGATTATCGCGCTTTTTTGTCTGCGTCGGCTTCGGCACGCTTTTCTCTGCCGCCTTAATGGAATTTAACTCCTTGCGGATTGACGGCTTTTTATCTGCGCTTCGGCTGATATTTTCCGTCTTTGCCGCTTCCTGAGCTTTTTGCATTTTCTCTGTAACATATCCGGGTAGAAGATGTTCGTGTACCATAAAGGATTTTTCATATTCTTTCGGAATGGGCGGGGAAATTTCCGTGAATAAATGTGAATAGGCTTTTATTCTGCCTTGTATATATTTTTCCGCTTCCGCCTTATCCTTAAATGAGCGTTCTTGTTCTGCAATACAGTTATTATGACCAACTGGACTATTTGTGCCAATAGACCATTTCACTTCCCAGCGTCTTGTTTTTTCTGAACGCCAGCTTGTGTAATCATACATACGGTATGTCATTTTATATACCATATTACTGATAGATGTACAATCGTAGTTATAACAATCTCTGTCGTTTACCCATTTATTTGAAGAATGCGAAACCTCCGGTACTTGCAAATACTCAATAGCCCTGTCAAATTGTCTTGTAATTGCCGCTTTTTTTTCCCAATCCCGCGCTGACTGCCGTACTTTTTCAAAGGCGGCTGTTTCTTTTTTGACGTTATTATCACGCATAGCCTGTATTTTTTCAAGCGGTTGTGAAATCAAATTCAATATATCGGTTTCATTAACGATTATGGTATGCTCAACTTTAAGTGTGGCGCCGGCTGATAAATCGTCATTTTCATAAGTACGGTAATTATCGTAATCTTTGTACATATATACCTCCTGACATTTTTTATTCTAATTCCTTTAATCGGATAGGGCTTACAATCTCATAGCCGCGTCTTGCGGCAAGCTCGGCAATATCGGCAATCAGCTTTTTGCGTTCCGCGCGCTCTATATTCCTGATTGCTTCATACGCCGTAAAATCCTTGCACCCGCTGCCGTTAAGAAAATCCTTGTTTTCTCTGCTTATATCTGCTCACCTCCAAACTCACAATATTTCTTACATCTTCCCGTTTCAATATCTGAAATGAATTTAAGTATAGGGAACACCTGCGGAGGACATACGGCATTACCTAAGGCTTTTAGCCTGTCGGCTCTGCCGTCCGTCCTGTCCGTTATACGCGGAACGCCGACAGGTTCCCGTTCCCACAACTTAAATCCGTCCATTGCTTCGGGAACACCATTAACCATTCAACACAATCGGGATTGAGCGCCGCCGTCTCCGACTGCGGCTGTTCCTCTAATATCACCTGCGCCGCAAGGTTCGCCCCGTCCTTGCTTTTCCTCATTACCTCCGGCGGAAATTTTGACCTTATCCCGTCCGACGCTACCGGCGTCATATAGAACACCGCCGCCGACAGCGGAAGGCTCCAGATTGCGCCGTTTTTGTTCTTCTTCCGAAATATCCCGTTGTCTGAAAGATACACATTCATATTTACAGCCGCCGTCTGCTTTTTGTTGTTGTCGGAGGCAAGCGGAGTGGGAAACATCAACGCCGACGATAAAAGTTCTTGTGCGCTGATGCCACGCGCCGACACCGCAAGCTGGTAATACGAATGTTTGAACAGTGTAGCCCGCTTTTTCCAAGTCAAAAATCGTTTTGTCGAGCCCCATATTGATGAACCCAGCAACATTTTCGCCAAGCACCCAGCGGGGCTTGAGCTCTGTAATGACGCGGCACATTTCAGGCCACAAGTAGCGGGTATCTTCAAACCCTTTTTGTTTCCCCGCGCTTGAAAACGGCTGACAGGGAAATCCGCCGCTAATGAGGGTAACGCTGTTTCGTCCTGTTTTTTCAAAAAATACCTCCTTTGTTAGAGTTGTAATATCACGAAATCGGGGCACGCGAGGCCACCGCTTTTCAAGTATGGAAGTCTGGAAATCCGCCCATTCACATTGGCAGACGGTTTTAAACCCCGCTGCTTCTGCGGCGAGGTCTATTCCGCCTATACCTGTAAACAGGCTTAAATGCGTTAAATCATTCATCTTTCTGTATTTCCTCCGGCTTCGTCGTCATATACGAATACAGCTTCAAGTCTTTCGGGAAACGGTCTACAAACGGAATGATTACATTTCCGTAAAATAAAAGTCCCTCGCCCTCGCCCGACTGCGTTACATACGATAATTGGTGAGGGGATATATTAAGCTGCTTCGCTAAAATCTGTCTGTCGCCGCCTGCCTGATTGAGCATATAGATAAAATCGGAATTTTCAAAAATATTCTCAATCTCTCTTGACGATAACAGGTCTTTGACATTCTGCGTTATGCCTGTCGGAATACCGCCCCATTTACGAAAGCGTTTCCAAATCTCAACCGAATATGCCGCCGTCTGTTCCTCCTTTAACAGTAAATGAAATTCGTCTACATAATACCGCGTCGCCTTATGCTCCGCGCGGTTAATTGTTACTCTGTTCCATACCTGATCCTGAACAATCAGCATACCCAGCTTTTTAAGCTGCTTGCCGAGCTCTTTAATGTCATAGCAGACAATACGGTTATTTACATTTACATTTGTACGGTGATTAAACACGTTTAATGAACCGTTTACATACAAATCAAGCGCCGACGCGATACGCTGCGCTTCCGGCTCCGGCATAGCTTTAAGCTCGTTATATAAATCTTCCAAAATCGGCATTTTAGACGGTTCGGGATTAGCGAGGTACGGACGGTATATATTTATAACCGCTCTGTCAATCACGCTTTTTTCAATCGGTTCAAGTCCGTTCTTGCCGCCGACAATAAGCTCACACAATGAAAGTATAAAATCTGATTTTAATTGTACGGGATTTTCGTCCTCGCTGTAATTGAGGTTAATGTCCATTGGATTGATATAATCGTGCGAGTTCGGGGAAATCCGTATAATCTGACCGTTAAGCCTTGACACAAGCGGCGCGTACTCCGCTTCCGGATCGCATATAATTATATCGTCCTGCGTTACAAGGAAAGCGTTAGCAATCTCTCTTTTCGCGCTGAATGATTTACCACTGCCGGGTGTGCCTAAAATTAAGCCATTCGGATTTTTGAGCTTCTTTCGGTCAACAAGTATCATATTATTTGATAATGCGTTTAAACCGTAATATAACGCTTCATCGCCGGCTTGAAAAAGCTCCTGCGTAGTAAAGGGTACAAAAATAGCGGTTGACGAGGTAGTCAATCCGCGTTGTATCTCTATTTGATTTAATCCGATAGGCACGCTTGACATTAGCGCCTGTTCCTGCTGGAAGTCAAGACGCTTTAATGCACAGTTATATTTTTGAGCGATACCCTGCGCCGCGAAAAACATATTATCAAGTTTTTGTTTGTTATCCGCCGTATTCATCACAAGAACAGTAACAAGGAACATTCTTTCATTTCTGCTCTGCAACTGCTCTAATAAATTCTTTGCTTCACCGCCGAATGTCGCAAGGTCTGACGGTATAATATCCATATCATAACCGCTTCTGACCGCCTTTTTCTGTTCCTCAATCTTCATCTTGTCAAGGTCGGTTATTTTCCGCTTGACCGTCTTTATAGCTTCCGACTGGTCGATAGACTTAATATGAATATTTACGCCTATTCCCATATCGAGGTCGAGGAAATCCGCAAGCATACGGTCTGTTAATTCAGGCGCGAGTATCTGTAAAAATGATACAGTTCCAATTCTGCCGCCCATTCCAAACGTGCGGCTGTCGCGGAAATCAAACGAGGTAGGCGCAATAAAATCCTTTGAGGAAAGCCCCGTCTTATGTACCAAATCCCAATGAAAGCCGAATTTGTCTTTTTCGCCCTCATTGAAAGTACAGTGTAAAAGCTCTAAACGCTCTAATCCGTTAAGCGGTCTTGCCTGTACGCCAAGAGCCTTGAAGTTGCCGAGTATATCTGTTTCGATACGCTCTAACTTCTGCTTAGCCGCCTTTAAGTTATCCGCTTCAATTCCGAATGTGATAAATTTGCGCTTTATAATACCGTTGTTTCCGCGCGACAACTGATTTTTGAGCATACCCATATACTCAATGCGTATGTCATTAAAATTGTCTGCCTGTTCGGGAATATGTACGGCTTTTTCATACTCCGCCATATCGACAGTCTGATTGAGGAAAGAAAACTGTACAGAAATTGACTGGTCGAAATAGTTAAGAAAATCGCAGTAGTTTTCAAATATCTCGTTTTTATCCTCATTCCTTGCAAGCTGATAATTTATATCGAAAAACTGAATTGTTTTTGTAAAATAATTATCCTTGACTTTACATATCCCGTCCGGGTACATTTCCTTATATGGAATAGTCTGCTGTGCTGACGCTGCGCGCCTGCCCTGCATTTGCGCTTTTCTGATAGCTGCCGCAATAGCCTTTTTCTGTCGTGCTGAAAGCGGCTTATTCGCTGATATTATGTGCTTTTTCTTTTGTTTTGGTCTTGTGTTTGTATTCTGCTTCGGCAATTATTTTGACCTCCTTATCAAGTTTAATTTGGTTCATAATTGCCGAATACATATTATTTGTTTTATACGGTCTGACTCTCGGCGTCAAAAATCTTGACCGTATATAATTTCTTAAAATCTTTTCTGCCGGCTGTCCGTCCTTTTCGTACATAGCGAGGAAGAAGAACGGCAAGGCCGCGATTACAAGCGTCATAACCGCGCCGGTTGTGCCAAGCGCGCCGCGCGTAAGAAAGTATGTCGGAACAGCGACAGCGGCCGCAAGTCCAAAGCATATAAGCTGACGCTTCGTAAGGTTAAAAGCTACCTTTGTTTTTACGGTAGTTAAATCTTTTGGTACGGGAACATAAGGAATAAAAATTCCCCCTTTCATTTTTTTATTTTTAATGTGCGTTAAATATTGACTTTGACAGATTACCTGTCTTGAACAGGGAAAAGCATAGTACAACCGTATATGCCGCAATCGTAAATATGGTAGTATGCAGATTATTGGTTACAACAAAACCGTTTACCAACGCCGCATAAATGCCTACGCATACCATAATGAAAAATCCCTGAAAGCCTAATGCCACAAGTCCGCGCAAATAGTTATTTCCCATTTGCCCCCATTCGCGATTAGTCATTGTCGCAAACGGGATAGCTCCAACCGAGCAATATAAATAAATCTCTATCATACGTCCGAATATTACGACGGTAATACAAACGGATAGAATTTTCATACATAAACTAACAAGCGAGGTTTCCAAAACTAATAGGAACAGTTCGCCCATTCCCATAGCTTCAAGAGTAGTTCGTATGTCGGCAAGCGCGGAAGATATATCAATGTTCGTGTTCGCACCGATTACCCCCGCGCTGTTCGTTACAATATGCTGCGCAACGTCAAATACCGCCATAGTAATGTCAAAGGTGTGGGTAACAATATAAATTGCTACCCCAGCCTTTAAGAAATATTTGAAGAACATAAACGTGTCTATATCGTGCATATTGTTCTTTTCCGTAATCATAGTTATTAGCTCATAGCATAAGACAAAGGCTATAATAAGCCCCGCAATCGGCAGAATAACCGTCTGAGAAATATTCTGTATCAAAGAAAATATGCTTGCGTTCCAGCCCTGCGGCGTCTGTCCGACGTCCGCCGCAATCGTGGCGACTTTCTCGTTTACGTCATTAAACATTGTTGATAAACTACCCTCAATAAGCGAGATCAGAAAATCGCAAATCGCTTGTGTAATTTTATCAATTATTGAGTTCATCAGCTAAACAGCCCTGAGAGCAAGGGAACAAGTGTAGTTCCAATCAGCACGACGCCGCCGCCCGCCATAAGCTGTTTCATACCAAAATAGGTGTAAAACTCTGCTCGATGGCGGGCGGCGGCGTGTCAAGAAATTTATGGAATTTTTTTAGAACCGCCCCGGCGGGAACAGGTCAGGCCGTGACCTGTTCCACCTCCGGGATGGGTTTGAGATTAAAATGAATTTCAATAGAAATGTGTCGTGTCTTATCGCTGTCGATGTGTTCATGGACAACGATTTCTTTAATCAGACGGTTGAGGGTGGCAGCGTCCAGCTCCGTGATGTCGGCGTATTCCTGAATGGCGTCCACCCATTGCTTGGCGTCCACGGCAAGGCGGATTTCATCAGCCAGCTTCCTGCGCCCCTGTTCAACCCGTTCCTTTAGTTCAGCCTGTTCCTTCTGCGTCTTATCCAGCATGAGATTGAAGTTTGCTTCGCTGATACGTCCGGCAACCATGTCCTCATAGAGCCGCAGCACCATTTTTTCCAGTACCTCAATCCGTTCCTCGTGCTTCGTCAGGGAACGCTCCAACGCTTCCCGCTGGCCTTTCTGCTCGGCTTCACAGGTGTTGGTAAGCCGTCCGGCAACAGCTTCCCCGTCCATCAGGGCGGCCTTCGCACATTCCCGGATTTTGTTCAGCACAAGGCGGTAAAGGGTTTCGTACTCCACACGGTGCTGGGTACAGTGCTGTTTCCCATAGGCATTATAGGTCTTACAGGAATAAATCTGCTTCGGGTGCTTGTCGTTGGTGTAGCGGATAGTCAGTGATTTCCCACACTCGCCACATTTGAGAAGCCCCGCAAACAGGCTGATTTCCCCGGTCTGGCGGGAACGCTGCCGGGATTTCAGCTTGTCCTGCACGATGTCAAAGCTCTTGCGGTCAACAATCGGCTCATGCCGTTCCTCCACCACAATCCAGTCCTGCGGCTTTTTTTCCCCGATGGTGCCGATTTTGAAGCGGTAGTCCTTCTTCTGGGAAGCGATAGCCCCGGTATAGACGGGATTCATCAGGATGTCCTTGATTACCGAAAAATCCCACATATACCGCCCGTTTACCGGGTCTTTCTTTTCCCATTTAGTGCGGACATTGCGGAAGCCCCGTTCCCGGTTCCACCATGTAGGGCAAGGCACCTTCTGTTCTTCCAGCCTGCGCCGGATAAAGTTCGGGCCGTGTCCTTCCAGCGCCCAGCGGAAGATTTGCCGGACAATGGGGGCGGTTTCCTCGTCCACCAGCAGATGGTTTTTGTCCTCCGGGTCTTTCTGATACCCGAAAGGGGCGATACAGCCGGTAAACTGGCCTTGCTGGGCTTTCAGAAGGTAAGAGGAATGTACCTTCTTGGAAATATCCTTGCTGTACATCTCGTTGAGGATGTTCTTGAACGGCGCAATGTCGTTATTCTCCCGCATGGTGTCGATACCGTCATTCATGGCGATATAGCGGACGCCGTGGCGGGGAAAGAAGTCCTCAATGAGTGTGCCGGTCTGCAAATAATTTCTGCCCAACCTCGATAAATCTTTCGTTATGACAAGGTTTATCTGCCTGCGCTCGATGGCTTTGAGCATCCGTTTCAGGTCGGGGCGCTCCATGTTCAGCCCCGTGTAGCCATCGTCCTGATAGACTGCCACAACCTCCCATCCCTGCTTTTCGCAGTATTTTTCCAGCATATCCCGCTGGTTGGCAATACTGGCGCTCTCCCCGTCAAGGTCATCGTCTTTGGAAAGCCTGCAATAGATGGCTGCCCGGAAGCTGCCTGCCAGTATTGCGTCCATGTCTGTATATTCATATCCGTTCATCATAACCGTTTACCCGCACAATCCAGACGGAACACGGTTCTTCTGAACCTCATCCTTATTATACTCTAAATCTTGTGTTTTCGCAAGATTTTCTTTGCTGGTATTCTGCCCATATTTTTGGGCAATCAGGCTCACAAAGACGTCTGTGGCGTCCAGTTCGCCGTCAAAAACTGTGGTAACATGAATCTCTGTTTTCGTTTTTGCCATAGGCAGTTATCCTCCATAATAGAATAAGCCAGACAAGGAGAAGGTCGGCAACGAAGTCCGGCAACGGGCTTCAAAAAACCTGAAAACTATCTCTGTCTGGCAGTTTGGCTCTTATTTTTATTTTCTTTTATTTTTCTGTTGTTTTGGTTGCTGATAAGGGGAAAAGCCCGCAGTTACGGGGGGTTTCCCGGCAACCGGCTCGGCAACGGGAGTGCAACAGGGTCGGCAACCGGCTGCATTTTTCAGAAGGGAAGCTCCATCTGTTCCGTGACTTCCTCAAATCCTTCCGGGATTTTTTCAGCTCCGTTGCTGATGTCCGTTGCTTTCGTTTCACGCTCCCAGCCCTTTTGCCTGCCGTATTCCGGGAACACACGGGGGTTGGAAAAGTAATTCCAGCCCGTCACGCAATGGTTCATGATGTCGTTGACTTCCCGGATTTCCCATTGCTTCGGCTCGTCAAAGGGGTGGTTCAGGGCTTCCTTGAAAAGCTGCTTGGAACACACCATGCCGCCGGTATAGCGGTCAAGGTATGCCTGTATCATCCCGGCCTTGGTGTCCTCCGGCATGAAATCCCGCTGGTGTTCTTTGAGATAGCGCACCATTTC
>JABLTK010067889.1_pt1 | contig 94585 bp, 85 predicted proteins | sample 7160131 | NCBI WGS metagenome assembly JABLTK01 (sample SAMN14651221, study PRJNA627086) | human gut metagenome | isolation source: feces | host: Homo sapiens | reverse complement strand
CGGCCTTTGGAGCCGCCGCAGCCGCAGTCTTTGGACTCGTTGCAGGTGCAGTCCGTGGCCTTTTTGCTCGCACTCTTTACGCTTTTGACTATCTGTTGAACCGACAAAAACAAAATTTAACAAACCAAAATCACTTTATAAACTTCAAATTTTGTCATTTTGTATGCGGTTAGTTCGTAGAAGATAAGTGCGGCGACCTACCCGAAAAAGCAGGGGCGTTTTCGTTGTTGACAATCTTATAAATATATTATATAATATAAGTGATATACTTATTGTATATCATAAAAACGGAATCAAAATGATAGCATTTTTGGACAATTTAATAAGCCTGCTGGACATCATCGGTTTGTCGATGAGCGTTCTTCTGGCGATACTTTTCACTCTGACGGTTTACGGACTTTACCGACTTATCGTCAAAGTTATTTCTTTGTGCAAACGTTTCAGACAACAAAGCAAGCGCGCTTTTTTGTGCTGCAGCATCGTTTGCGCTTTTTTGGTTGCGATTCTGGCATCGCTGCTTTCCAACACGATCATTACGATATTGAATCATTTCAGCGAGAGCATCAAATTTATGATGTTTCTTTTAAGTTCGCATATCGAATTGCCGACTTCGGTGCGCGGATATTTTGTGAGAAGGTTTTTTATTCTCAGAAGGTTCAAAACCGAGCTTGTCGGCAGAGAGGAAAAAAAGACCGATTCCGAAAAGGTGAAACCGGCGAGGGAAAAGGTCAGCCTGAAATGCGGCCGCACGCCTGCATGCGCGTTCGTTATGCGAAATTAAGGTTTTCGCAGTTTTCAAACACCCTTATGCACTGAAAGAATATAAAATTATATGGAGTTATGCGGCTGCATATCGTTTTTTGCAACCGAAAAAATCAAAATGATAGAAATCAAAAATCTTAAAAAGAAATATCCAAACAGCGACAGATACGCAGTAAACAACCTTTCCGTAACCTTAAAAGAAGGCGAAATTTTCGGCTTCCTCGGCCAAAACGGCGCGGGAAAATCCACCACCATCAAGTGCCTCACCGGCATTTTGCCGTTCGACGAGGGCGAAATCACGGTTTGCGGACACAGCATCAAAGACGATCCTATCGGCGCAAAAATGAACATGGGCTACGTTCCGGACAACCACAGCGTGTATGAAAAACTTACCGGTCGCGAATACGTCAACTACGTCGCCGACCTCTATCACGTTTCGCTGGAGGACAGAACCGCACGCCTCGAAAAGTTTTTGGATTTGTTCCGCCTGCGTTTTGCGGTTGACAAACAGATAAAAGGCTACAGCCACGGCATGAAACAAAAAATCTGCATCATCGCCGCGCTTATCCACGATCCTAAGCTCTGGGTGCTTGACGAACCTATGATGGGCTTGGATCCGCAATCCATTGCGGAAATCATCGGTTATATGAGAGAACACGTCCAAAAGGGCAACACGGTGTTTTTCAGCAGCCATAACCTGGACTTGGTGGCAAAACTTTGCGACAGAGCGGCCATCATAAATCAGGGCGTTCTGGTGGACGTCGTCGACCTTAAGGACGAAGAAAACAGGAAGAACCTCGAAAAAACCTTCTTCGAAGCAACCATGGGGAGGAAAGACTGATGAGTTTTTCCAACGTATGGACGATTCTGAAGCTCGACTTGAAGTCCCGATTCGGTCTGACGAAATCGGACGATAAGAAAAAGAGCATAGTCGGCTATGCGGTCAACTTTTTGTTTGTGGCGCTCGTTTACGCCATTTTGGTTGTCGGCGTTAAGTACGTAACCGAAATGTTTTTGAAGCAGGAAAACAAACAAATCGAAGGCTTCGTTTTCGACAGTCATTTTTGCTATCTGGTCATCGTGTCGGCATTCACCATTTTGTTGCAGCTGGTGGTTTGCACATCGACGCTTGTCAAAGCGCTTTACTACAGCGGCGACAACGAAATGCTTTTGCGCTTTCCGGTTTCGGGCGAAGAAATTTTCTTTGCGAAAGCCGCTTACGTTCTCATAAACAACTACGTGGTTTCGGCGGCCGTTATGCTTCCGATATACATTTCGTACGGCGTCGTAACGGGGCAACATTTCGGATTTTACGTTCTGACGCTTTTGGTGGTGCTGTTCAGCAGTCTGCTGCCGTTCAACGTAGCAAACATAATCGCAATTCCGGTTATGAGGATCGTCAACGCCGTCAGAAACAAATTCGGCTTGATTTTGGCCGTGCTGATTGCACTTGTGGTCGTTATGTTCGGCGCGTATATGAAGGTGCTGAAAGAAATTTTGCTGTTTATGGAGGATCAGAACGTTTCGCTTTTCAGCGACGAAATGATGAAAGCCATAGCAAAATATTGCAAGTTTGCCTATCCGTTCCGCTGGTACGCAAACCTTTTGGTCAACTTCCACGTCGGAACGTCCATTCTGGCGTGCGTGCTTATAACTGCGGGCACGGCGGCGCTGGCGTATCTGGTGGTTAAAAAGTTCTATTTCAGAACCATTTTGTCCGGCATCGAAAACCAAAAGAGCTGCTTTGAGAAGAAATTTGCCAAAAACAAGGTTTTATCCCCGTTTTTTACGTTGTTAAAACTCCAGTTCTGCAACATATTCCGTTCGATAAACTACAGCTTTCAATATCTGTGCATGGCGATTGCCGCGCCGTTTATGGTGTATTTTTTGAACGACATCGCTTCCGTTATGGCAGTCGACGAAATGGGCAGCAAGATTATCCCTGGACTTACGCTGTTCGTGATCACCATTTTCACGACGATCATCGTCAGCTTTGCGTCCACCGCGGTCAGCCGCGAGGGAAACAACTTCTATCAGACTAAAACCATTCCTATAAAATATAGCTCGCAAATTGCAATCAAGTGCTTGCTTTACGGCGGCATTGCGTTCTTGTCCACTTTGGTCAGCTGCATAGTCGTTTTTGCGGCGTATAAGGGCAAGGGCCTTATCGACGGCACCGATTTCTGGTGCGTGCTGGCCATCAGCGAAATGGTGGTCGTGCTGCTTACGGCGATAAGCATAAGGGTGGACACCTGCAAGCCTACCTTCAACGTCGGCGGCGACGGCGACTTGGTTGCCGCAAACAAAAACATGGGGCTTTCGCTGGTTGTGGGGCTGTTCCTTTCCTGCTTGTACGGCGTGGGAAGCATGGTGCTGAGCTATATCCCTATTTCCGTAAACGGCGTGGTGCTGGTGAACGGCATACGCTCCGTCTATTGGTGGCTTATGGGAATAACGGGGGTGCTGACGATAGCGAGCGTGGTTCTGCTTTTTGCGGGACTTGAAAAACGCTATATGAAGATTGTGCCGTAAGAGGAGAGAACATGAAAAAAATTCTTATCGGCATAATCATTATCATTCCGATTCTGGTCATTTTAAGTCTGAACTTAGTGGGGAACATCGTTTCCACCAAGGCGTACGTGGCGGTGGAAAAACTGACGCTTACGGAATCGGAGCACGTTTTGTCGGGAGTTGAGGACGTATTCCGTTTGGAGGCGGAAATTCTGCCAAAGTACGCCACGGACAAAAGCGTTAAGTTTTATATTCAGCAAAATTCGGCCGGCGAAGTAGACGTCGTTCTTTTGGACGAACGCTTCGACGCTTCGGGCGACGTGAAAGCGGCGGAAGTTTCGGACGACGGCACCGTCAGAGTGAACACCTATTGCAGCTTTACCGTCGTGTGTGAAAGCACTTCGTCGGGCATAAAAGCTTTTTGCAGGGTGAACGTTAAGCAAGATAAGCTCGAGGCGGTTACGCCGGTCTTCTCCCAAACCGAAATATTTGCGGGACAACGGCAGCAGGCGGAACTCAGGCTCAGCCCGTCCGACGCGAAAATCACGGGGAAAGTTTCGTGGAGTTCCGAAAGCCCGTCGGTTGCAACGGTTGACGGCAACGGCGTGGTAAAGGGCGTTTCCTCCGGAAAAGCCAAAATAACTGCCAGAATCGAAGAAAACGGGCAAGTTATCGAAGGCTCCGCCACGATAACGGTGAAAAGCGGCGCTTTCAAAACCGACGTACTATACACATCCAAAACCGAAATTTCGCTTTCGGAGATAGCAAACGTTTCAAACGTAAACGTTTCGGGCGGCAGGCTGGAGAACGGCAACGTAGTTTTGCTGTCGGACGAAGTGATTTTGACGCACGGCTCGGAAACCGCAAAAATACTGAAGGTTTCTGCGGGCGCGGTAGGCTTTTTGAATCAGGATTTAATCCGCGGCAAAAAACTGTTCGTGCAAAAACCGGGCGTGGTTTTGAAACCCGTATATCTTGAAACGGGCGCGGAAATCGAGGGCGCAGTCGTCGTTTCTTCCGACGAAAGCGTGGCAATTCTGGACGGCAACGTCGTTACGCCGCTTTCGGTGGGCGAAGTCCGATTCTCGTTCGAATGGGGCGGCCAAACCGCCGAAATCGAATTTAAGGTTGCTCGTCCCGTCGTGTACTTCTATTTGAACGCGACGGAAGCCGCGGACGAAAAAGGCGTGGCGGCCGAAACCGTGTACGGAAACAAAAGCTTCCCGTCCGAAAACCTTGCCGAAGTCGAGGAATCGAGAACTTTTGAAATAGCCGTGCCGGAAGGTCTTTCGGCAGACGAATTTTCGTGGTCCACAGACGACGAAACCCTGGCTTGGTTCGACGAAGAACAGCCGGGCGTTTTGCAGTTTGCAAAAAACGTTGACGGCATAAAAACCGTAACCGTCAAGGCTACGGCCAAAAACCCGCTTTACGAATCGAAACCCGTCGAACGCAGCTACACCTTCAAACTGGCAAACGCCTATAACGCAAAAAATCAAAAAGAATTCGAATACGTCGTCAACACTTTGGGCGAAGCGGTTTCGTTGCACGGCGACGCCGTTCTGACCGCGGAAACGGGTTATAAAGGTTTCCGTTACAACGTCCGAGCCAACGTTTACGGCAACGGCTATATGGTGGCGGACTACAGCTACACGGCGGACAAAAACGACGACTTCATTTGCGTCAGAAATTCCGACGTGACGGTGTCGAACCTCACCGTTCGCCATCGCGAAGCAATCGAAGAATTCAACGAAACCAACACCTTCGGAAAAGGCATAACCGTCGGAGCGGTTACGCCGGAAACGACAAAGCGTCTTACCGGCGTCAGAATAGAATACTGCGTGTTCGAATATTGCCGCCACGAGCTTGTTCTCGACGGCGCGGACGTTGAAATAACCGGCACGATATTCAGAAACGCGGCAAAATACGGCTTGTATTCCCGAACGATAAAAGAAACGGGAAACTACGACCGCGTGCGTTATAACACCGTGGGGCTTGAAAACAGCGTGTTCAGCAACATGAACGGACCGGCGATAGGTTTTTCTACCTACAGCACGTCCTTCGACGACGCCCCGACCGAAATCGACGGCAAAACGTACAGAATGTACAGTGTTCTGAACCTCAAAGGCTTCGTTGATTTTTACAACTGGAAGGATCTGGACAATCTGGACATCGTGGGCGAAGTGGTCACGAACCCTGCGCTAAACGAGAGCATCAAAAAGCTTATACAGCAAAAAGTGTCCGAATCGGGGTATGACGATTTCCGCTACGTTGCGGAGGACGGCAAACAGTACGTCAACATGGCCATGCTTTTCGCGGGGCTTATCGATCCGTCCACGTCCAAGGTATGGATTGACGGAGAGGAAGCCAACGACGAAAATCTTTACGACAGCCAACGCCTGATCGTCAAGGAAGAATCAATATTCGGCCTCAATCCGTTCGGATTTTACGGCTACGACTGCACGGAAACGGAAATAACTCCGTTCACCGTTCTGAAAATAGACGGAGAGTATCTTAGGCAGCTTCGCGAAGGTCGCGCGGGTAGCGGCGAAAAACAACTCGGCTGACGCCGAAAGGAGTTTTATGAAAAAAGTTCTTATAGGAATCGTTTTGTTGATACCGATTTTAGTTATTGCGTGTGTGCAGATTGCGGGAAGCATCATTTCGCAATCGGCTTACGTGGCGGTGGAAAAAATCAGCCTCAACGCAACGGAGCACGTCTTTGAAAACGTCGGCGACAGCTTCAAGCTCAACGCCGGAGTTTATCCGAAAATCGCCCGAAACAAGGAAGTTAAGTACTACGTTATGCAAACTCCCGAGGGTAAGGACGACATCGTGTATATGGACGACCGTTTCGATCCCGAAAAATATAACGCCGTCGTCATTTCCGCCGACGGAAAGGTTACCGTAAACACCTATTGCAGCTTCACCGTGGTTTGCGAAAGCGTTTCCGCGGGCAAGCGCGCCTTCTGCCACTTTCGGGTGGGCTCGGGCAAGGTTCACACGGTGAGCGTGATAGCGCCGACAGAAACGTTAAGGAAGGGCGAAAGAGTTGCCCTCATCGCCAAAACCGATCCGCAGGACGCCGACATCGACGGCCACGTCGAGTGGACGAGCAACAACGAAGCCGTTGCCACCGTCGATCAAAACGGCATTGTGAGAGCAGTGTCCGACGGCGGCGTTACGATAACCGCCAAAGTCAGATCCGGCGAAGCGGTGGTTGAGGGCAAATGCGTGCTTAACGTCGGAGGAGGCGCGTTCAGGGACAACGTTATATACGTTTCCTCAAACGAAGTTTCGCTTTCGGACTTTGCCTACGTCACCGACGTAACCGTCGTTTCCGGCGGCAGAATTTCGGGCGGCAAACTTATTATAGACGACAAAGTCGCTTATGTAGAAGCAAACGGCGAACAAGCCGCCGTCAAGGTGATAGATCCGAAAATTCTCGAATTTTTGAACGCCGACCTTATGCCTAAAAAGCTCTTTATCGGCAAAGGGCAGCCTGCCTTAACGCCTGTTTACGTCGCCACGGGCGAGCCTGCAAAATGCGACGTCGTGAGCAGCGACGAAGAGATTGCGTACTATAAAGACGGGTTTATCGTGCCTGTTTCCGTGGGTAAAGTTACGTTTACGGCAGAAAAGGACGGCTACACGACCAGCTTTTCGCTGGAAGTAAAGAGGGCGGTGTCCTACTTCTTCTTGTCCGACAGCGAGCTTTCGGACAAACAGGGCATCAAGCAGACGACCGTTTACGGAAACAAATCGTTTACAGATAAGTCCGCAGGCTCTTATTCTGCAGAAAGCGCAACGGAATTTACCAGAAGATTCACCATATCGTCCCCGACGGATCTTTCGCCGTCGGACTTCAGGTGGGAATCCGACAGGCCCGACATCGCCCGGTTCGACGACAAGGACGCGGGACTTTTGCATTACGCCGAAAATATTTCCGGAGTGCAGAAGGTTACGATAACCGCAACGGCGAAGTACCCCGTTTACGAAAACGTCAAAATTCAGCGTAAATATTCCTTCTATCTCACCGAGGCGGTCAACACCTACGGCCAAAAAGACTTCGAATACGTGGCAAACGTTTCCAGAGAGGCCATATCCATGCACGGCGACGCTATCGTCGAGGAAGGGCAGGAAAACGGCCGCCGAACCAACTATTACGTCGGCAAAAATATCTACGGCAACGGCCACATGATTGCAAACTACGCCTACACGTACGACGATCGCAACAACGATTTCGTCAAGATAATCGCAAACGACGTCACCGTTTCCAACGTAACCGTAAGATTGCGTACGCCGGTTGAGGTGTTCCACGACAAAAACACTTTCGGCAAAGCGATTTCCTTCTCCGAAAACGAATTCGGAACGTGGGGGCACGCAACGGGACAAAGGCTTGAGTACAGCATAGTGGAATTTGCCCGTCACGGCATAACCGTTTACGGCACCGACGTCGAAATAGAGGGCTGCATCGTCAGAAACGTCGCCAAATACGGCATCTATGCCATGAGCAGATGCTGGTCGAACGACTACGTTCAGTGCAACAACACCACCGTCAAAAACTGTGTGTTCTCCAACATCAACTGTCCGGCAATCGGCATCGAAAGCGGCAGCACGGATTACAACGGTGAAGTGGTGAAAAAACCTGACGGCACGCCGTTCCAAACCAAACAGATTGTCAAAATAGAAGGCTTTGTGGATTTTTATAACTGGAAGAGCCTGGACGATCTGAACCTTCTCGGGGACATCACCGACAATCCGATCATCAACAAGGCCGCCGAGGACTATATCAAAGGTCAGTTCTCGGGCGAAAAATACGTTGATTTCCGCTACGTCGGGAACGACGGCAAAGAGTACGTCAATCTCGGCATATTCAAGGTCGGAGGATTGAACGTGGCAAACGCCGACATCTTAACTTCCGGCGACACCGAGGAAGACGAATCCTCGCTTCTCGACAAGTACGAACTCGGCCATATTGCCGAAGACCTCAGAGGTATCGTCAAGCCGGTTTATCTCTACGGCTATATGGCCGAAACCGCGCCGATAACTCCGGACATGGTTTTCGAGGATACCCTCGAAGCATACAAAGAACTTCGCGAGGGCCGAAAAGAATCGTAAAAAAGGAATAACAAATGAAAAAAATTCTTATAGGATTATTAATATTGGTACCTATCCTCATTATCGTTTCTGTGGGGCTGGTGGGAAATATCGTTTCCGTCGAAGGGTACATTTCGGTCGAAAAGGTCGAACTTAACGCCGAGAGCATTATGCTTGAAGGCGTGGGGCAGAGTTTCAAACTTCAGGCAAACTTGTTTCCTAAACTTGCCACGAACAAAAGCGTTAAGTACTATCTGGCCACCGCCGCCGACGGAACTGCCGACGTAACCGTTTTGGATTCGAGGTTCACTCCTACGGAAGACAGACCGGCATGCGTCGTAACGTCCGACGGGCTCGTTACGGCCAACACGTATTGCGTTTTCACCGTGGTTTGCGAAAGTCAGGGCGGCGGAAAGAAAGCTTATTGTCGGTTCGGAGTCAAGGGAGGCAAGGCCGAGCATATCGAAATCGAGGCCGAAACGGCTCTTAAGGTGGGCGACACGGTTATGGCATCGGTGACGTTTGATCCTGTAGATTCGGTAATAAACGCAGGTCTCGAATGGTCCTCCGACAACGAGAAAATTGTTTCCGTCGACGCAAACGGAATCGTAACGGCAAAGTCGGAAGGCGTTGCAAAAATAAGCGTGGTTTATGGGGAACTGTCTGCGGAAAAAACGATAACCGTGTCGAAATCTGCGATAAAAACCGGGTTGATATATACCGAAACCGGAAAAGTTTCGATGGCTGCTGTTTCCGAACAATCCCCGACTTCGCTTGAAAATATAGACGTGATAGACGGAGAAGCAATATTGACCTCGGACAGCGGAGCGCTTGTGTTTCAAGGCGGAGAAAGAGTGGAAATTAAAAAGGTTCCCGCCGGAGCATTCGGCTTTATCGGTGCGGAATTTCTAAACGGCAGATCCGTATTGATAGGAAAAGAATACGTAAAACTGACACTTGGCTATCTGGATAAATCCGTCGACAGAACCTTGCCTTCGGGAATACCCGTAACAAGTTCGGACGAAAGCGTCGCATATCTGAAAGACGGGTTTGTGGTGCCGGTTTCTGCGGGTAAAGTTACGTTTACGGCAGAATACAACGGTTTTACCGCCACCATAGAGCTGGAAATAAAAACAAGTTTGAGCTACTTCGTTTTGAGTGATTCCGAAACAAGAGACGCCGTCGGCATCAAACAGGAAACCGTTTATGCAACGAGGACGTTCGCCGACAAAACAAAATCTGCGTACTCATCGGAAGACGAAATTCTTTTCACCAGACAATTTTCGGTGGCACAGCCCGAAACTGCGTCTGCGGACGATATCGTTTGGACAACGGACGACGAGTCTGTCGCTTGGTTTGACGAAAACGTGGCGGGACTGCTGCACTATACCGCCGAGCCGTTCGAAGGAGTGAAAACAATCACGGTAACCGCGCGGGCAAAAAATCCGACGTATAAAAAACTTACTCCGGAACGAAAATACACGTTCAAACTCATCGACGGATACAACACGTATTCTGAAGCGGACTTTGCTTACGTGACTTCCGTCCTTCACGCAAAAGCGGCAATGTTCGGCGATGCGATAGTTTCAAACGAAAACGACAAGGGATGGGATTATGGCTATAACGTTCGGAACGACGTTTACGGAAACGGTCATATGGTGGCGAACTACACCGACAATTTCGGGCGGCTATCCGACAGAATTGTCATTGATAAGTCCGGCGTTACGCTCTCGAACTTGGCGGTCAGAAGCCACAAGCCTCTCGAAGTCATCACGGAAAAAGAGTACATCGGCATAGACGTCAGGATAAAGGAAGACGCACAAATCGGAGAAACCGCACGCATTACGGATGTTGTGATAGACGGTTGTGTTTTAGAAAACAGCTTCCAAAGCGTAGTGGTTAATGGGGCAGACGTTACGTTCAGGGCGACGATTGTCAGGAATGTCAGCAAAAACGGAATATGCACCACAGCTACCGCCGAAACGGCAAATTATGCTTCTTACTCGGACATAGTAGTGGAAAACTGCATTTTCAGCAACATAAATTGTCCGGCAATATGTCTGTACACCGATAGCACGAAATTCGAAGGCAAACCTCCGGTTGACGAAAACGGCAACGCCGTAAGACAGCACGACTCGGTGAGGCTGAAAGGGTTCGTTGACTTCTACAACTGGAAAGATCTGAACAATTTGGATATTTTCGGTGACCTTACCGGAAACTCCGTTCTTGACGGAGCAATTCGCGACTACTTCAAAGAGTTGATCAAAAAAGGAACTTATGCCGAGATAAACTACGCGGCCGACAACGGCAAACAATATGCTAACTTTGCGATTTTCGCCGCAGGATACGCTTTGGTCGAACCGCCGCTCGGTGTGGTTTACACTCAAAATCCGCAGGATGACATCTATCTCGACTCCAACGAAGATGCTTACAAAGAGATACTTTTTGAGGAGCAACGCCTTTTGTATTTTTTGGGGGACACTTTAGGAGGGCTGCAAAAGGTTAAATTGTTTGCGTATTCCGGCGACGAGGAACGCATTACTCCGACTTCGACGTACGAAGAAAACGTTGAACTGTACGAAAGACTTAACGCCGTAAAATAAAATAAACCGCCGCAAACTGCGGCGTTTTATTTTTTAATGTCATAAAAAATAATCGCCGAAATTTCTGCAAAAAACACATAAATCCGGTTATTTAGGGCGAAGATAGACGGAAACGAAGCGCAAACTGTTGATAATATGCTTTTTTGTTGCTATAATTTAAGGCGAAAATCGTTTACGGAGGAAAATATGCTTTTAGTTTTAGACGTCGGAAACACCAACGTTAAAATCGGTTTATGGAAAGAGGACGAGCTTTTTGCCAGCTGGAGGCTTTCGACAATCACCAGCCGCACCAGCGACGAATTCGGAGTGCAGGTTGTGGATCTTCTTGCCACGAAAGGAGTTTTGACTTCGGACGTCGAGGGTGTGATTATGAGTTCGGTCGCCCCGAGCATGAACTACACCATGGAGCACATGTGCGGCTACTATCTCGGCAAAAAACCGATTTTGGTTTCTCCTAAACTGGACACGGGGCTTACTGTGAAATATCGTCATCCCGAACAGCTCGGAAGCGACAGGCTTATCGATTCGGTTGCCGCCTATTATCTTTACGGCGGGCCGGTTATCGTTGTCGATTTCGGCACGGCTACAACCTTCAACGCCATAAGCGAAAGCGGCGAATATCTGGGCGGCGCAATCGCTCCCGGCATAAAAACCGCCACCGATTCGCTGGTGAACGCCGCGGCAAAATTGCCGAGAATCGAGCTTGTCAAGGCAAAAAACGTCATCGGAAAGACCACCGTCGAAAATATGCAAGCGGGCATTTCCTACGGTTTTGCGGGGCTGACGGAATATATCGTCAAAAAAATGAAGCAGGAAGAGGGCATGGAAAACGCCAAAGTCGTGGCGACGGGCGGCCTGTCCGAAATAGTGTCGTCGGTGGACGGGAAAATCATCGACGTAACCGATCGCGCGCTTGCGCTTAAGGGCTTGAAAATCCTTTACGACAGAAACAAAAAATGCTGAAACTATCCGAAGTTCGGCAAGGCCTCGACGAAAGCGCGGAGCAGCTTAAGATTCGCGCCTGCAAAAAAGCGAGGGTGAAGCCGGAAAGCATAAAATATTTTCGGGTGCTCAGGCGTTCGGTGGACGCAAGGGACAAAAGGGACGTACATTTTTCCTGTTCGGTGGAAATGGACTTTGACGAGCCGAAGAAAAAAAGCAAACCACAAGAGGATTTTTGCTATCCCGAAAAACCGATTCTGGTCGTGGGGTTCGGGCCTGCGGGCATGTTCGCTTCGCTGGAGCTGGCCCGCGCGGGGTTTAAGCCGATCGTCGTGGAAAGAGGCTTGTCCGTTGACGACAGAAAGAAAAAAATTCAAAGCTTTTATATCGAAAAAATTCTGGACACCGAAACCAACGTTCAGTTCGGCGAAGGCGGAGCGGGAACGTTCTCGGACGGAAAGCTGAACACGGGCGTCGGCGGCGAAAGAAAGGGCGAGATTCTTGAAGATCTGGTGGCCTTCGGCGCGCCGGAAGAAATACTTGTCGAGGCCAAGCCGCACGTGGGGAGCGACCGCTTGCCGGAGGTTGTGAAAAACCTGAGAACGGAAGTGGAACGCCTTGGCGGACAGGTGCTTTTCGGCACGAAGCTTGAGGGCATAACGGCCAAAAACGGCCAAATCGTTTCCGTGAGGCTCAAAAAAGCGGGCGGAGATACGGAAACCGCGGAGGTTTCGGACGTGGTTCTTGCCATCGGGCACAGCAGCCGCGACACCTTTGAAACGCTGTTTTCCTCCGGCGTTTTTATGGAACAAAAAGATATGGCCGTGGGCTTTAGGATAGAACATCTTCGCGAGGATATCGACAAAAGTCAATACGGCGCTTTTGCGGGGCACAAGGCGCTTGGCGCGGCGGACTATAAGCTTACTTCGCAGGCGGCAGAGAGAGGCGTTTTCACCTTTTGTATGTGCCCGGGCGGCTATGTCGTTGCGGCAACAAGCGAAGAAGGCGCGGTGGTGACCAACGGAATGTCGAATTTCGGGCGCGACGGCGTAAATTCCAACAGCGCGGTGGTTGCGCAGGTGAAAAAATCCGAATACGGTTCCGGCGTTTTGGACGGCATAAAGTTTCAGCGTGAAATAGAAAGGAAGGCGTATGCTGCTGGCGGCGGCGGATATTGCGCCCCTTGCACGACGCTCAAGGCTTTTTTTGACGGCACGGCTCCGACGGGTTTTGGCAGAGTTTTGCCTACGTACCCTGCGGGAACGAGGCTTTGCAGGTTAGATAACGTTTTGCCGAAAGCGCTTGAGGACGCGCTGAAAATCGGCATAAAAGATATGGGGCGGAGGCTCAAAGGGTTCGATGCGGCAGACGCCGTTCTGACCGCCGCGGAAACCAGAACCAGCTCTCCGGTAAGAATATGCAGGGGCGAAAATCTGACGTCCGTAAGTCACCGCAATCTTTATCCTGCCGGGGAGGTAGGCTATGCGGGCGGCATCATGAGCAGCGCGCTCGACGGGCTTAAGGTCGCCGACAAAATAAAAGAAAAATACAAGAGATAAACTTATGAAATTTCAGAAACCTGATTTTAATCCGCGAATAATGCCGCCTAAACTCAAAGTTCTGACGCTTGAGGTGGAAAAGTTCGACAATAACTTTGCGGGCGTATGCTACAAAAACGGCAGAAGGTACGTTATCGACGGGGCTATCCCCGGCGACGTGGTTAAGGCCGCCGCGGTGGAGAGCTTTAACAACATCACCTATTGCGGCTTGCTCGCCGTGGTGAAGCCGTCGGAGAAAAGGGTTCGGCCTAAATGCAGATACTACGACAGTTGCGGCGGGTGCGATTTTATGGCCGTCGGCCTGAAAGACGAGCTTGCTTTCAAAACCGATTACGTCAGAAGAAGGCTGTTTCCGTTCGGAACGGAGGTTCGGGACGCAGTGGGCGAAAAGGGCTTCAGAAACAAAATAACCTTGGCGTTTGAAAAAACGAACGGCAAACTGAACGTCGGTTTCATCGACGACAAAACCAAAAAGGTAACCGACGTGTCGGAGTGCCTGATGCACGAGGCGGTTTTTTCGGATCTGGTGAAAGCGCTTCGGTTCTGGATCGAAGACAACGACGTCAGCATATACGTTCCGCGCTTCGGCACGGGGACGTTGCGCTTTGCCGTGGCAAGGTATCTGGACGGGCAGCTGCTTCTGACGGTCGTAGGGACGAAAAGCCTGCCGAGCACGGAGGATTTGTATAAAAAACTTAAAAAGAGGTTTCCTAAGGTCGGCCTGTTTGAAAACGTCAACGCCGAAAAAACCAACGAAGCGGTTGTCGGCGACGTTAAGCATCTCTATGGCGAGAAGTTTATCGAAAGCGAAATGCTGGGCATAAAATTCCGCCTCGGGCCGGACAGCTTTTTCCAAACGAACGCTGCCGTTTGCGGCAAAATTTACGAGGACGCTCTGGAAATCGTCAAGGGGAAGAACCCGTCCGTCGTTTACGATATGTACAGCGGCATAGGCATAACTTCGGCGCTCTTTTCGCGCGTGGCAAAAAAAGTGGTCAGCGTGGAAATCGTCAAAAAAGCCGCCCGGGCGCAAAAAGAACTGCTTTCGGAAAACGGCATAAGCAACGTGGAAGTCATCGAGGGCGACACCGAAGAGGCGCTGAAAAACGTTGCCGTGGAAAAGGGCGGCGTGTTCTTCGTGGATCCGCCGAGGCGCGGGCTTTCAGGCGCGACGGAAGAAATATTGCGCTTCGAGCCGAAGGCCGTTTTGTATCTTTCGTGCAATCCCGACACGCTGGTGAAGGACGTCGAAAAATTCGTTGCGGCGGGATACAAGGCCGTTTCGGCCACGCCGTACAATATGTTCAGAGCAACGACGCACGTCGAAATTATGGTGCTTTTGGAGAAAACCGAAAATGACGAATAACGACAACGGACAAGTGGTTACGCTTACCAAAAAAGCGAGAAGAAAAATCAGATGGGGCCTTACGGCAATCATCGTGTGCTCGGTGCTTATCGGGCTGACGGCAGGCGTTTTCGTGACGTACAAAATCGTTTCCAAGCCTGCAAAGAGGCCGCAGAAATTTTCGCTTCACAACTATCTTCAGAACGCCGAGCTGGTCTGGTCGGACGAGTTTGACGGCGACGCTTTGGACGAAGGAAAGTGGACGGTGCAAAAGGGCGAAAACGGCGAACCGCTTCCTCGGCGCGGCGGCTACTGGACGAGCGACGCAGTCAGCGTATCGGACGGAAAACTGACCATAAAAACGTATAGGGGCGCAGACGGAGGCTTCTACACGGGCGCCGTGCAAACCGACGAAAAATACGAAAGCAAATACGGCTACTACGAGGCGCGCTGCAAGCTTCCGAAGGCTTACGGAATCTGGTCGGCGTTCTGGCTTATGCCCGGCGGCGGACTTATGGAAACGGAAAATCCCGATTCGGCCGTTGCGGGGGCGGAAATCGACGTTTTCGAATCGCCTGCCTATCCTTATGATTTAGTGCAGCAGGCAATTCACGTCGGTGGTTACGGCAACAATCACCGTTCGGCCATAAACCTCAAGTGGTTGGTTACGTCCTACGGCAACGTATACGACGAATTCCACACCTACGGCGTGTTCTGGTCCGAGGACATCTACATATTTTACGTTGACGGGCAGGAAGTGTGGAAAACTTCGATGAACGAAAACGTTTCGAAAGTAGCCGAATATCTTATTCTGTCGGTCGAGGTAGGCGGCAGCGTCGTGGACGGAGTGCCGACGCCGGGGAACGCCTGGGGCAATCCGCTGTTCAAAAGCCCCGACACCGACGCCAACGACTGGACGACGAGCGCCGATTTCGTCATCGACTACGTCAGACATTATCGTCTGGACGACAACACCGAATATTTTTACGGAGACTAAAAATGACTGAATCCGAACTTAAGAAAAAACAATGCACGAAACTTGTTTTCGACTATCTGAAAATCGCAGTAATGGCCGTATTGCTGGCTTTAGCGTACGTTTTGTTTATCATAAACAACCGATTTGCGCCGGCAGGCATAAACGGTGTGGCAACGATGATAGAATATAAACTGGGATTTTCGGTGGGCTATTTTTCGCTTATCGTCAACGTGCCGCTGTCCATCGTCGCATTTTTCTACGTCGACAGAGATTTTGCTCTCAAGTCGTTTGCGTTCACGGTGATATATTCGGTAAGCTATATACTTCTTGAAAAGGCCGACCTCTCCAACTTTGCCTACGTGGCAAACGGCACCGACACCATTTTGCCGGTTCTGGCGGCAGGCATAATCGGAGGGTTCGTTTACGGGCAGATTTTCAGGCTGAACGCCTCCTCCGGCGGCACGGATATCATAGCCAAGGTTATCAGTCAAAAGTTTCCTGCGTTCAACTTCGTGTGGGTGTCGTTTGCCTTAAACGTTCTGGTTGCCGCAGCAAGCTATTTCGTCTACGGCGAAGTGGATCCTTCCACCGGCGAAATGGTTTACAACTTCAAACCCGTCATTTTGTGCATAATTTATTGCTTCACGTCCTCGCGCCTCGGCGACAACATCTTAAAGGGCAGCAAAACGGCGGTCAAGTTCGAAATCATCACCGATCACGCAGAGGAAATCAGCCGCGAAATCATATCCGAGCTTAAACACAGCGCAACCTTAACTCACGCGGTGGGAATGTATAAGCACAACGAAAAAGATCTTCTGATCTGCGTTGTCAACAAACATCAGATATACGAATTTCAACAGATTCTCGCAAAATATCCCGAAACGTTTGCCTACATTTCGACCGTCAGCGCAACCGTGGGCAATTTCAAAATCATAAAGTAAGGAGCAAACATGAAAAAATCGAAACTTTTGTGGACGATTTTTGCCACCTTTTTCAAAATAGGGCTGTTCACTTTCGGTGGCGGCTACGCCATGATTGCCCTTTTGGAAAGGGAATTTATCGGCAAAAAACAATGGCTGAAAAACGACGAGTTTCTGGACATGCTGGCAATTGCCGAGTCGACTCCGGGGCCTATAGCCATCAATATGGCGACCTATATCGGTTATTCGCAGGCAGGTTTTTTTGGCTCGTTTTTCGCGACTTTGGCCGTGTGTCTGCCGTCGTTTATCATAATTTTTGCCATATCGCTGTTCTTTGACAAGTTCCTGGCGCTCAAGCTCGTGGGATACGCGTTCAGGGGCATACAGGCGTGCGTAACGTTTTTGATACTTCAGGCCGGCCTCAAAATGCTCAAGGAAATGAAAAAAGGCGTTATGGAGATAATTCTGTTCACGCTCACCGTCGGGTGTTTCGTGGCATTCACGTTGTTTGCGGTTGACTTTTCGTCGATTTTCTATATCCTTATCGGCGCGGTCGTGGGGCTTGTGATATATCTTATTTCCGATTTCAAAAAACGCAAGGAACCTATGCTTATCGAAGAGAACGCGCCTTGCGCTTCCGAAAAGCTCGAAGCGGAAGATGAAAAGGAGGACGAACGATGAACGTCTTGCTTTTGCTGTTTCTTACGTTTTTGAAAATCGGCGCCGTGTCTTTCGGCGGCGGATACGGAATGATTCCGCTCATCACCGAAGAGTGCGTCAGAAACAACTGGCTCACAGAAGAAGAAGTCATCAATTTCATCGCCGTTTCCGAGTCGACGCCGGGGCCTATAGCCATCAATATGGCAACCTTCATCGGTTCGTCGCAGGGCGGATTCTGGGGAGCGGCGCTTGCCACTATAGGCGTCGTAACGCCGGCGTTCTGCATAATACTGCTCATTGCGGCAATCGTCAGAAATCTTCTGAAATACAAAGGCGTTCAGGCTACGCTCGGCGGCGTCAGACCTGCTGTTATCGGCCTTATCGTTGCGACGGCAATCACGCTGTTTTTAAGCGTGGTGTTTAATATCAAAACCGTTAAATCCGAATTTAGCTTTGATTGGCGCGCGCTTGCGATATTTGCCGTAACCGTTGTGGTTCACTGCGTGTATAAGCATTTCAAAAAGAAAAAAATCTCGCCGATTATTCTTATTCTGATATCCGCGGCAATGGGAATGGCGTTGTATTCGATTGGCGCATGATAAACGATATCTTTCCGAAAAAACTGGATAACACCTACAAAAACGCCCCTCCAACCGAGGATTCTGTTGTTTGCGTATTCAACGACAAAGGTGAAATTCTGCTGAAACTCGACGAAAACGGCATAAATTTTCCGCATTACGACGAAACTTTGGGGCAAGCGCAATATCTGTTTTCGGTCTCCGGAATCGGGTTTTATCTTTCGCCGCTTGCGCCGAAAAATTTCTCCGGCGAATACGTTTCGGTCAGAAAACTCAGGGGGATCGGGCCAAAAGACAAAGTGTTTGCCGCGCTCACGGCAAATCATCTTTATCTGTGGTACAAAAACAATCGGTTCTGCGGGCGCTGCAAAAGGCCGATGGTGCCGGGAGACAAGGAGCGTATGCTAAAGTGCTCCTGCGGCAACGTCGTGTTCCCCAAAATTATGCCGGCAATAGTCGTCGCGATAAGGCGCGGCGACGAAATTCTTCTCACGAAGTACGCTTCGGCAAAAGACACCACCTCGCTTGCGCTTGTCGCGGGGTTTGTGGAAATAGGCGAATCGGCCGAGGAAACGGTACGCCGTGAGGTTATGGAAGAAACGGGGCTTGAAATCAAAAACCTTCGCTACTACAAAAGTCAGCCCTGGGGACAGGTCGGAAACCTTATGCTCGGCTACGTTGCCGACGCAGAAGACGGCGACGTGAGGCTTTTGGACGGAGAGCTTCAGTTTGCAAAGTGGTTCAAAAGGGACGAAATTCCCGTCGATGACGACGATTTCAGTCTGACGAGGGAGCTTATCGGCGCATTCAAGCGCGGAAAAATCTGAAACATAAAAATCGAAACAAAAAACTGCGAAAGATTGTCTTTCGCAGTTTTGTTTTGTTCTTTTCTTAATTTCGTTTCGTCAGGCCGCGGCAGGCGTTTGCCCCTCCTCGGCAGGACCGTTCTCCTCCTTTTTCTTCAGAGGGTGTTTTTCCGCAAGAATGAGGTACGGAACGATCAGCATTCCGCCCACGAGGTCCACGAAAATGTCTTTCATTGTGTCGCGAAGCGCAAGGTGTCCTTCGTAAGGGATGTCGTCTTCGGTCGGATAGGTTCCGGTTGTGGTTTTGTAGAATTGCTGCGTGTTGACGATTTTGCCGTTTCTGAAGTTGACGTCGTCGTAAGCGTATTCGCCAAGTTCCCAGATTGCGCCGACGGTAACCGCCGTGCCGACGGCGAAAACGGCGAGCGTCGCAATGCTGACGTTAAGGCCTTTTTTGATCTGCTCTCTGTTCATAAGATTGAAAACGTAAATCGCAAAGTAGCCGACGAGGAAGCAGAACAAAGCGTGAAGGATGCTGTCCCAGAAGGTGATGATTCCGTAGAGGTCCCAGCAGTCGCCGAGAACCATGCCCGCAAGAATCAGGAACACGACGACGATTTCAACGACTCTCGGGAAGTTGAAAAGTTTTCTGCGGATAAGCGCAACCGCAATGATAAGTGCGACGGCCCCCCAGCGATTCGCCGAGATTGTATTTGTGTCTTAAAAGTTCGGTTTCTCCGGTTTCGGTGAAAAGGCCGACGATGCTAAGTATGACGCACACCAGACATATTGCGGCGCAAACGGCGTCATAGATCAGCACTCCCGGATCTTTGATTTTTTTGGATTTCATGCTATTTTCTCCTAAGCTTTTTTACTAACACCTATTTTACCTTCTATTTTTTAATATGGCAAGCGTTTTTGCACGATATCGTGTCTACAAAAATATACAACCTTCTATTTAGTAGGCGTTTATCGGCGGTTTGTCGGCAAAAATTTTTTCATTTTATGCCTCGGGCGGAACAAAGTTTACAAAAAAATTCAAAAAAAAACAAAAATCGACAAAACGTGCCCGCACAGAGGGCGCCGCACGCGTTAAAATATAATTGTTCAAAGCGATTGAGAAGAAACGTTATCGAAACAATCGACAGATATGATTGATATTTTGCCACAAAAGACCGGCACGGAGACAAAAATGAGTCAACACGAAAAAGAAATTGTTTTAGAGCATCTTAAAAACAGCTATTATGCAGAAACCGACGACGACTATTCGGCGGAATTTTTCAAAAGCGCCGTTGCCGTCATTTTGTCAAGTCGAAAGACTTGCGAATATATTCTGGACCGACTTTCGCGCGGCAAAACGCGCGGCGACGTTTTGCTTTATCGCTGTTTTGCATTGACCGCATGACACCATATAACCCCTCCCGTAAAATATTTACCGAAAAGAGCCGCTATGTAGCGGTTCTTTTTGTGTTGCAAGTTTCGGCTTTTTGTGTTACACTTGTTTTATAAAAACAAACGAGGTAAAAAATGCAAAAATCTCTTGAAATTTACAACGAAACCAATCGCAAACTGAAAGCGCTTGCGTATTGCGGCTTTTTATCGGGGTGGGACATCAACACCGAAATGCCCCCTAAAGCCAATCACGAAGCAGAGCTTTCCGCACTTTCCGAAATGAGTTATACGCTTCAGACCTCGGACGAATATTCTGCCGCGGTTGACGATTTATACGCTCACCGCGACGAGCTGTCGGACGTTCTTAAGCACGAAATAGAAGCCGCAGTGCTTTCCAAGCAAAAGCTTAAAAAGGTGCCGATGGACGAATACGTCGAATACGGCGCGCTCCTTAACCGCTTCTACAACGTATACGTCGAAGCGAAGAACAAAAGCGATTTCTCGCTTGCGCTTCCGTACTACGAAAAGGTGGTGGAGTTTAAGCGCAAATACGTTCTCTGGCAACAGACCGACGAGCTTTCCGGCTACGACATTCTGCTTGACGAATTCGAGAAGGGAACGAGCCGAAAGCAATACGACGAATTTTTTGCTCTCCTAAAAGAAAAACTCGTTCCGCTTATCAAAAAAATAAGCGGCAAAAAGCTTCCGTTTGACGATTCTTTTGGTAAAAAATATTATTCCGAAGAAGGCCAAAAACGGTTTCAGGAATATTTAAGAGGCGTCGTCGGCTTCACCCCCGATCACACCGTGGTGAAGGAAAGCGAGCACCCGTTCACTTCCGGCTACGGAAAAACCGACGTCAGAATCACCAACCATTTTTACGCCGACAACTTTTTGTCGTCCGTTTACAGCGCCATTCACGAAATGGGGCACGGCATGTACGAAATGCAGGTATCGGACGAGGTTGACAAAACCATGAGCGGCGGAGGCGCAAGCATGGCCATGCACGAAAGCCAGTCCAGATTTTTGGAAAACATTATCGGCCGCAGCAAAAGTTTTTGGGAAACGCACTTTGAAAAACTTAAGGAAATCTTCCCCGAAAACCTTGACGGCGTAACGGCAAACGATTTGTATCTGCTTTCGAACAGAGCGGAATGCTCCTTGGTGCGCACCGAGGCAGACGAGCTGACTTACAGCTTGCATATTATGGTGCGCTACGAAATCGAAAAAGGGCTTTTGAACGGCCAAATCGAGGCAAAAGACATACCTTCCGAGTGGAACAGGCTCTACAAGGAGTATCTTGGCATAGACGTTCCGTCGGACAAAGAGGGCTGCTTGCAGGACGTGCATTGGGCGTGCGGCGATTTCGGTTATTTCCCGACCTACGCGCTCGGCAGCGCGTATGCGTCGCAGATATATCACGCAATGCAAAAGGATCTGGACGTCGCCGCCGAAATAAGAACGGGCAGTTTTTCGGGCATCGAGAAGTGGCTTGCCGAAAAAATCCATCGCTTCGGCGCGTCGAAGGATCCGAAAGATATACTATTTTATGCCACGGGTGAGGAATTCAACCCTAACTACTATATAGACTATCTCGTCGACAAATATTCCAAACTCTACGGTTTAGACGCATAAACCGAAACTTAAACATCGTTTATTGTTATTATGAAAAAACTGTTCAAAAACAAAAAATTCGTTGTGATATTGTCCGCAGCCTTGTCACTTCTTCTTATAACGGGGCTTTCGCTTTTTTACGCTTTCTTCTTGCGCTACAGCACTACGCCTAAAGGCGGCAAGCTGAAAACCGTCGATTTGTCGGTTATGCCCGCCGGCACGCCTGCAGACCTTGAGTATCTCTACGATCTGAAAGTCATCGACTTCGGCGACGGCGGCGAAGAGTATATGGCTCATCCGGATAGCGTTCTGCTTAATCCGGGGACGGAAAACGAAATCGTTTACACCGTTTACGTCGGCGGCCACGGCAAAGGTCCGCTTCAGGTCAAAACTTCCTCTGACGGCGGAAAGACCTATTCGTCCAGACTGACGTCGCTTCCGAAAAGCTGGGAAAAGAGCGAGGAAACGCCAACCGTGTACGAACTTCAGTTTGTCGGCGGCGAAAAGAAATGGATTTTGATATCTGCAAATCCTAAATGGCCGGGCTACCTCTCGGGCGACGGATTCAACGTGTCGGTTTCGACGGACAATTGCGAAACCTGGTCGGAATTTCAAAAATTCTACGGCAAGGACAGCGATTTTCCGACTAATCCTATCGTGGCGATGAGCGCGCTTGTCAGACTTAAGGAAAACGGAGCGTGGGCCGACAAATGGATGGGGCTTTTCCACGACAACAAGTTCCGCCTTTACAAAACCATTCTGACCTTTGACGAAAGCGGCAACCCGAACTGGTCGCAGCCGGAGGAATATCTGAAAAATTCCGTAACCGCAAGCGGCAAAAAGACCGATCAGACCTTCCTCGCCAAAATGGCCAAGCTCTGCGAAGTGGAGTGCGTGCGCTCCTCAAACGGGCAGGGCGACGAGCTTATGATAATCGGCCGCTCCAACACCAAGCGCATGAATTCGCTTATGGCGTATTCCACCGACGAAGGGGAAACCTGGACGGAGCTTAAGGAAGCGCCTGCCGCAGTAAACGGCGAGCGCCACAAGGCGGAATATACGCCCGACGGCCGCATGGTTATGACGTTCAGAAGCGTCGAGCGCGACGGCAGATTTACGTGGCACTCGGAAGGCCTCGTGATGTGGGTAGGCAAATACGAGGATTTGAAAAAGTGGTATGACAGTGGCGAAAACTCCCTCGGCGACTACCGCGTAAAACTGGCGCACGTATATCTTTCCGGACAGACCGAACCTGCCGAAAAAGCCGGCTCCGACACGGGATATTGCGGAGTGGTCGTGCTGTCCGACGGCAGAATAGTGGTTTCGTCCTACGGGAAGTTCGACGCCGAAAGCGGCAAAACCTACATAGCTTCCAAAACCGTTAAACTTGAAGATTTGGACAAGCTATATGCCAAACTTGCAAAAACAGGCGGTTAATTTGCCGAAACGGCAGGATAAACCGTCAAATTCGGCACTATAAAAAGAAACCGACAAAACGCGGCAAAATTTTTGAAAAACGCTTTTGTTTTGGGGTTTGATGTGCTATAATATCAATCGTAAATAATATACAAAGAGGCGATAAAATGAAAATCGATATTTTTTCGGGCTTTTTAGGCGCAGGCAAAACCACGCTCATAAAAAAACTTATAAAAGAAGCCTATCACGGCGAAAAAGTGGTTCTCGTTGAAAACGAATTCGGCGAAATAGGCGTGGACGGCGGCTTTTTGAAGGAAAGCGGCATCCAAATCAACGAACTCAATAGCGGTTGTATCTGCTGCAGTTTGGTCGGCGACTTCAAAAAAGCTTTGCACGAAGTGGCCGAAAAGTTTAATCCGGACAGAATCGTCATCGAACCGTCCGGCGTAGGCAAGCTCAGCGACGTAATAAGCGCCGCGCTTTCCGCCGAAATCGAAGACGCGTACATCAACACCGCAACCACCGTCGTGGACGCGGCAAAATGCAAGATGTATATGAAAAACTTCGGCGAATTTTTTGACGATCAGATCAAAAACGCAAAGTGCATAGTGCTCAGCCATTCCGACAAATGCACGGCCGAAAAGCTGGCTGAAGCCGTTAAACTTATAAAAGAAGTCAACCCTGTTTCGACCATCGTAACCACTCCGTGGGACGAGCTGACGGGCGAGCAGATCGTGGGCGCAATGGAGCATAGCAAAACGCTGTCCGGCGAGCTCGAGGAGCTTGAAGAAGAAGCGAAACACGAGCACGAGCATCACCGTCACCATCATCATGACGACGACGATGAACACGAATGCTGTTGCGGACATCATCACGACGACGATGACGAAGACGAGCACGAACATCATCACCGCCATCACCATGACGACGACGAACACGAGTGCTGCCGCGGTCATCATCATCATGACGACGACGATGATCACGAGTGCTGTTGCGGACATCATCACGACGACGATGACGAAGACGAGCACGAACATCATCACCACCATCACCATGACGATGACGACGAAGACGAGCATGAGCATCACAATGACGACGACGAACACGAATGCTGTTGCGGACATCATCACCACCATCACCATGCAGACGAAGTGTTCTCCAGTTGGGGCGTCGAAACCGGCAAGAAGTTTACGGAAAAGGAAATCGAAACCGCGCTTGAAAGCCTTGAAAGCGGGAAATACGGATTTATTCTGCGAGCAAAGGGCATCGTGGACTCCGCCGACGGAAAATGGATTCATTTCGACTACGTTCCGTCCGAGCCTGACGTCAGACGCGGCGGCAGCGACGTAACGGGCAGGCTGTGCGTCATCGGACAAAACCTTGACGAGCACGCGCTTAAGGAGCTTTTCGGAGTTTAGACTATGAAAGAAACTTATACGGAAGTTCCGACCTACGTTTTTCTGGGGTTTTTGGAAGGCGGCAAAACCACTTTCATTCAGGACACCTTGGAGGATAAGCGGTTTTTCGACGGCGAAAAGACTTTGCTTCTCGTTTGCGAGGAGGGCGAAGCGGAGTACGACAGCGGAAGGTTTGCGTCAAAGGACGTCGTGATCGTTCCGGTTGAGGACGAGGAAACTCTCACTCCGGAATTTCTGGGCGATTTGCAGAAAAAATACGATTTCGGCAAAGTCATCGTGGAATACAACGGCGTTTGGGGTATAGACGCGCTTTTCGGTTCCATTCCGGAGGAGTGGGCCGTGGCGCAGATTATGACGCTTTTCGACGCGGAAACGTTTTTGAACTACAATCAGAACATGCGCCAGCTGGTGTATGAAAAAATTCAGGTGTCGGACATGGTTGTTTTCAACCGATTCAAAGTCGGCGGGGACGTTATGCCGTTCCACAAAGTGGTGAGGGCAATATCCCGTCAGTGTGAAATCGTTTACGAAGACAATGAAGGGCGCGTGAAAATGGACGACATCGTCGATCCGTTGCCGTTCGACGTCAACGCGCCGATAGTTGAAATTTCCGACCGCGATTTTGCGATATGGTACGCCGACCTTTCGGACGACGTGAAAAAATACGTCGGCAAAACGGTTAAATTCAAAGGTATGGTGGCGCACGACAGGAAGCTTCCGCAAACGGAAGTGGCAATCGGCAGATATATAATGCAATGCTGTCAGGCCGACATTCAGTTTTACGGGATGATTTCCAAAAGCAAAACTCCCGTCGAGTTTAAGGACAAGGACTGGGTGACGGTCACCGGCGTCATCGGATTTGCCTATCACAAAGCCTACGGCGGCAAAGGCCCCGTTATGGAAATAAAGGCGTTGGAGGCGGCCGAAGCTCCGGAAGAGCAGGTCGCAACCTTCTACTGAGAAATCAAAAACAAAACCCGAGTTCAGGCTCGGGTTTTTTATAATGGTTCAATTATAGATATTTTATAGCTATTTCGTAATATACACCGTCGTGGCGGCGGACTTGTAGTTTTCGGCGGACACCGTCAGAACCACTTCGTATCTGCCGCTTTCGGCAAGGTACGGCGCAAGGTCAACGGTGCTTTCGCCGTCAAGCGGGATAGCGACGCCGTTTACGGTCAGAAAATAGCTGTGCCCTTCAAGCTTCGTCCAGCTTACGACGGTTCCGTTCAGGTTTACCTGCGGCGGATTCAGCTCGCCCACCAGAACGACGAAAATCGAATCGGACGGTTTGCTGTCGGCTCTATCTTCGCCGCCTGCCGCGACGACGTAGATTTCCGTCCTTTTCCCGACGGTCAGAAAGTCGTCTATTTTGAATCTTACGCAGTCGTTCGAAAATTCGGCAAGTTCGGGGTGCTCGGAAAGAAGAATCATTCGTCCGTCCACAAAAATTTTGTAGTCGGTCGCCGAATTTATTCTTTGAAACGACAGAGACACTCCGCCCTCAAAATCGGCGCCTAAGTTGTACGGCGCGGACACCGGAAGCTTGAAGACGAACGAAATTTCTTTTTCTGCGCGGCCGTAACCGTCGGCGAACGCCACCGCTTTTATGACGTAAGTGCCAGACGTTTCCAAAACGTCCGACAGGTCCACGGAATTTTCCGTCGTCGAAAGAGCAAAACTGCCGTTAACGAAAACGTCTATTCTTTCCGCCGTAGGCGCCGACCACGTAAGCACGGTTCCCGAAATCGAAAAGCTCTCGAACGTCAGGCGCTTTAAGAACCTTGCGTTTAAGGTTACGTCCGAGGTGATTTCCAGCAGAAGCTCATGCTCGGAAGACAGAAGCTCGTCGCCCTTAAACCAACCTGCAAATTCCGCATCCGCAGTGTCCGAGGAGGTGAGGCGTGCCGTTTCGCCCTTGCGGTATTCGCCCGCGCCGGATACGGCGCTCGGGTATTCGGTTTCTATCGCAACGTCGAAAACGATCTTTTCGAAACACGCCGTAAATTCGGCGTCAGCGGTAAGTGTGATTTCAAAACTCGGGTCTGACGAGAAAAATTCGCCGTCTAAAAGCCATTTTGTGAAAACGTAATCCTCCGCAGGCGTTGCGGTAAGGCGATAGGAATTTGGCACGGTTCCTTCTTCCAAGGTTGTCGTTCCGCCTTTGGCACCCAAAACCGTCACTTTCGGAACGAACAGCTTTATGCCGAAAACGGCAAGGTCGCGTCCTGCGGACGTAACTACGGACGTCGGAAAAACGTAGCCTTCTTTTTCAAATGACAGCGAGCTGCCGTGCTTAACGTCAGATAATGAAAACGAACCGTCGTCGGCGGTCAGACATACTTCTTTTCCGTTTACGAAAACCTTTACTCCCGCCAGCACGCCACCGGAGGAAAATATTTGTCCCGAAACGTCGTAAGAGATGTCGGTGGTCGGAATTTTGTTGCATCCCAAAAAACAAACAGCAACAAAAACGGCCGATAAAGCAACGAACAATTTCTTCATGTTTCCTCTACAAAAACCTTTTTTAATAATATACAACTTTTGCCGGATTCAGTCAACGGAAAACGCGTCGAAAATTTTTCAAACCGTCCGGTTTCCTTTAAAAGAAAAAACCTCCGGAAAAGACTTTTTCAAAATAGGTTGCAAAATCGGATAATTCGGGTTATAATAAAGATAATTCCGAATTTGGAGAAGGCTATGAACAACCTGCAAACAGCCGCAGAAGTGAGAAAAGTGGTTGAAAGTCTGTCGAAAGGCGTCAACCCGTTCACGGGCGAAAAGGAAATAGGGGGCGCGCTTTCGGACGAAAGAGTGCAAAAAGCGTTGTCGGTTGCGGCAAAAATGCTCGAGGACGCCGAAAAGAGGGAAAAGGCGCTGTCGGATTCCGACGCATCGACGAACGAACGCCGCAAATGGACGGTTCTTGAAGAAATGCAGCTTCAGGAAGAAGCAAAGCAAGGTTTCACCGTGGAACAGATGGCTGCCGCCCACAAACGCAGCTGGGCGGGGATAATATCCCGTCTTTCCAAAATGGGGCTTCTTATTGAAAACGATCCGTCCGGCGGAAAACGTTGGCAGAAGGAAGAAGAGGAACTCCTGCGGGAAGAATTTTCGGGCGGAATGCTTTTGGAGCAAATGGCCGCTTCGCACGGAAGGAGCATGCAAAGCATAATCGGCAGGCTTGCAAAAATGGGGCTTATCGAAAATTGACGAAAGATGGCGGGGAAAATTAAATACCATTTTAAAAGGAGTCAAAAATGAAAAAAATCATCTGCAAAAAAGAGTACGACACCGAAACCGCTGAAATCGTGAGCAAAAAAACGTTCGGATTTTTCGGCGATCCCGAAGGATATGAAGAAACCTTGTTCGTAACGCCGGAAGGCCGGTATTTCCTGTACACGAGCGGCGGCGCGGCCAGCAAATATCCTACGGAAAACATCGAAAGAGTGGCAAAAGCAAACGTAAAAAAATATCTTGACTGACGAAACCAAAAATCGTCGGCAAAAAAATCGTACAAAAAAAGCATATTTCGGGCATCTCCCGAAATATGCTTTTTGATTTTAGCATTTAAATCGAAGGATAACATTGAAGTTAACTTTAAAGTCAAGCGTTTTCATAAAAAATTTTTTAACGAACAAAATAAAACGGAGAAGGGCCTCTATAAACATGTAGACGATTTTTGAAAAAGTGTCTTAAATGCGACAAAAATAAAAAAATTGTTTCTTGAAACTTTCAAAAAAACGCAAAAATCTTTTTGATTTCGCCCGAAAAACGTGAAATTTTAAGGATAAATTAACGTTGGGGTTCCACCATAAAGGCAAATAAATCCGGAGGTAAATACGTATGGAAGGTATTACTAAGTTTTTCAAAAAATGCAAATGGGACAGCATCATAATCGCCATTCTGACGCTGGCTCTGGGTATCGTGTGCGTGGCGTTGCCGGCAGAATCCGGGGACGTACTGACAAAAGTTTTCGGCTGGTCGCTTCTGGTGATGGGCGTTGCAATCGCCGTCGACTACGCCTGCATCGACAGATTGTTCGGACACGGGCTTTTGATCGGCGCGGTTCTGATGATAATTTCCGGCATCTTCTGCCTCATTTATCCTGAATCCATAAAAGCCATTTTGACGGTTTTGTTCGGTCTTTATCTTATTGCCGACAGCATGTCGTCCGTCGTTGACAGCATCTATCTTGCCAAAATCAAGGCGAAAGGCTGGTTCTGGCTGCTGCTGTTGTCCGTTCTGACCTGCATCCTCGGCGTGGTGGTAACCTTCTCCACCTTTGAATCGGTGGTTCTCTTTGCGGGCGTTTCCCTTATCGTTGCGGGCGCTGAAAGGTTGGTTCTTACCATCGTTTTCAGCAAGAACGTCAGAAAAGCCAAAAAAGAATTTTTCGAAGGTGCCGATTTATAATCAGAAACAATAGCAAATGAACGAACCCGCGTCTTTCGGCGCGGGTTTATTCGTGCCGAAAAATGTTTGGTAAAACGAAAAACTCTCCAAAAACGTCTGTCAAAGACGAAACGGTTTAATCTCCGACAAAAGATGCTTTCCGCCGCCGCTAAAAAAACGCAAGCTTAATGCTTGCTTTTTTTATTATAAAAACATTCTCTTTTGTTAAGCGGGGGATTTTGACAAAAGGTCAATGGCAGCAAGAAAGCGGCGGACGGCGGCTTTCAGGCTGGAGGCGTCAAAATCGCAGACGGCGGTGAAGTGTTTGCCGTCGAATTCGAGGTCGTAATCCGCCATAATTTTTTTTATTTCGTCGGTATCGAATTTGTCGTCGGCGTATATAACCTCACGGTAGTCCGCCACGGAGCCTCCGTCGTTTATGATCACTCGGCCGTCCGGCGAAAAGCAGAAGGCGTTGCAGACGCTCTCGTCGTAACCTTCGAGGAAAATCGTGGTGGCGACGACGACGCGGTCCTCAAAAACGCGGCACCTGATTTCGCCGTCGTAGCAATCTTTGACGTAGGCATAGAGTTGTTCGATCGAATTTTTGTTATCCATAATTTATCTCCGTTTTTATTATAGCATGCGGCAAGCGGATTGTCATCGGTTTTTTTGCGTATTTATTTAAGAAGAAGCGTGCGCCGAAGTTGAAAAACAGGTTGACAAGGCGGCGGGGATTATCGTAAAATAGAACTATCAACCAAAAGGGGATTATTATGAATTACGAAAAATTTTTAAGCAAAGCCGTGTGCGCGATGAAGCCGTCCGGCATCAGAAAGTATTTTGATTTAGCGGCCTCCATGCCTGATTGCATATCGCTTGGCGTAGGCGAGCCGAACTTTGTAACGCCGAGGGCGGGCATAGATGCGGCCATAAAGTCTATGGAAGACGGCATAACGCGCTACACTTCCAACAACGGCTGGATGCCGCTGAGGAAGAACATCTGCAAATATCTCAACCTGCGCTACGGGCTTGAATACGATCCGGAAAACGAAGTTATCGTCACCGTGGGCGTGTCGGAAGCGATTATGGACGTAATGCAGACCATCATCAATCCGGGCGACGAAATTCTGATTGCGGAACCTTGCTTCGTATCCTACGCGCCGAGCGTCATTATGGCCGGCGGCGTTCCGAAGGTTTTGAACTGCCGCGCGGAAGACAACTTCATTATCACGCCGGAAGAGCTTGAAAAGGGCATCACCGAAAAAACCAAGGCCCTCTTTATGTGCTATCCTAACAACCCGACCGGCGCGGTTATGACCAAAGAGGAGCTGGAGGCTATCGCCCCGATCATCATCAAGCACGACATTTTGTGCCTGTCCGACGAAGTTTACAGCGAGCTTACCTACGGCGGCCTCACCCACGTCAGCATAGCGAGCTTGCCGGGTATGAGGGAAAGGACCTTCGTGTTCAACGGTTTCAGCAAAGGCTTCGCCATGACCGGGTGGAGGATCGGTTACGTCTGCGCCCCTAAAGAAATGATGAAACAAACCATGAAAGTGCACCAGTTTGCCATCATGTGCGCGCCGACCGCCGGGCAATACGCCGCAAACGCCCTTCTCGAGGACGCGTTTGCCACCGATTTTGCCGAAGTCAGAAAAATGGTTGAGGAATACGACAGAAAGCGCAAATACCTCTACAAGGCCTTGTTGGATATGGGGCTCGAGTGCTTCGAACCGAGAGGCGCGTTCTATATGTTCCCGAGCGTAAAATCCACGGGCATTTCGGGCGACGAGTTCTCCGAAAAGCTTTTGATGGAAAAGAAAGTCTGCATACCTGCCGGCATCGCGTTCGGGCAGTCCGGATATGACCACATCCGCATCAGCTACGCTTACGCAATGGACCAAATCGAAAAAGGCGCCGAGCGTATGGCCGAAATGGTCAAGGAACTCAAAGCAAACAAAAAATAAGTCAAAAAGAGCTGCCGATTTCGGCAGTTCTCTTTTATTTTTTGTAAAATTTTGTCTTATTTCTGAATATGGAAGATTTTTCCAAATATTGCTTGCCCCGCGCTTGTCCGCGCCATTATAATGTAAATAGGGAATAAAACTTACTTTAAGGAGGCTAAAAATGAAACGGAAATTGCTGGCGGCAATCATGCTTGTCGTTCTGGCGTTTGGAGTTATGGCGTTTGCCGCATGCGACGATTCGGACACTTTGAAAATCAGTTCCTATGATAATGATAGTGGACCATGTGGTATTTCGCCTGATGTAAAAATTTCAGTGGAAGCCAAAAAAGAATACTCTGTTGACGAGCCGTATATAGTCAACGTTGAATATGGTTCAACGACTTACGTAAGCGAAGACGTAGAAAGAACCGTTGGCTATTTGCAAGTGTACAACCTAAACGGAGACGTGAAGTTTAGTGGGTTGAAAGACATAATGCAATTGGAAACGTTGCTTGAAATCCCGTCTTTTCTTGATGAGAGCAACAGAGTGCATTACGAATATAAGAACGGAAAAGAATGCGGTTATATATTCAACGCGTCCGCCGAAATAGAAATTCCGAAAAAGTATTTTGAAGACTCTTCCGGAAGTGTAGCGCTACTTTTAATAAGGGTACGTTTAACAGAAAATGGTGAAGTTCCGGAAAGAGGTTTTTCTGGGGCAGGTGTCGTTATTAGCTATAAAGTGAAAGACGGCAAGATTTATTTCAGCAAAGGTTAATAAAGAAGTTTTAAGGAGGTAAAAAATGAAACGGAAATTGTTGTTGGCAATCATGCTTATCGTCCTGGCGTTTGGAGTTATGGCGTTTGCCGCATGCGACGATTCGGGCACGTTTTACGTTGAGTCGTCGGGGGCAGATAAGGATATGCCGCCTATAAGAATTGCGGCAAAAGGCAACAAGACGTACACCTTAGACGAGCCGTATATTGTGGAACTTAAGTACGGCCACATTGCCGTTAATTCAAGTGAAACGGATCAGACATCGGCTAGACTTTTTATACATAACGCCGCCGCAGAAGGGGATTTTGACCCCGTTGTCGATCCGTACTGTTTTGAAGTGCAGCGGATATTTTCAGAAGAATATTACATCGAACACGATGTGGACAGCAATGGTTGGTTAAAAAACTTAAAATATCCCAAAGCGGTTGAAATAGAAATCCCAAAAGATTGTATAACCGGCACCAGTGGTCGGGTTCAAATAGCGCTTGTAGTCGTATATCTTGACGAAAAAGGAAACTGCATCGGATATGAAGGCCCGGCAGTGCTTTTACAATACGAAATATCAAACGGTAAAATTCATTTCAGCAAATAGAAGAGATTAAGGGGGAAAATATGAAAAAATTCGTAGGTAAAATTTGTGTATTTCTTTTTGTTCTCGTTTTTGCCATAGTGTTTATAAACGTCGGCGAAGCGGGAAGCGCGGCAAAGGCGGAAACGGCGGAAACGACTTCGCCGTCCGTTGCGGAAGTGCAGGCTTCTTCAAACGTCAACGTTTCGGGCGTGATAACTTGGGTTGATAATGAAGGCAGAGCGCACAACTAAAAAGGCAACGGAGCTTCCGTTGCCTTTTTTAAGTTATCATTTGGTTTGGGTGGCGGCCTTCAGCTTCTTTTTGATTTTTTGAAGGCGGTTGTCCACTTGTTTGGCGGAAAGTTCGGTTTTGGCCGCGATTTCCGAATAGCTCAAACCGTCCAGAAACAGCAAAAACAAGCTTTTTTCGCCGTCGGACAAATTTTCGTCGATGCTTTTCAAAATCAGTTTTTCGCCCTCGGAGGACAGATACAGCGTTTCGGGGTTCGTGTCCGAAGAGGACAGCAGTTCGCCGTCTGAGATGCTTTGCACGTCCACAAAATCGGCAAGCGGTTTGTTTTTGTTGCGGCCGGACTTGCGTACGGCGTCGATAACCCTGTTTTTGACGCAGCGAGAAGCGTACGGCCCGAACGCGCCGAACTTCGGATCGTATTCCGAAATGCAGCCGAAGAGGGCAATCATGCCTTCCTGCATAAGATCTTCCTCGTCGCCGCCTACCAAAAAGAACTGCCTGCAAATTGCTTTCACGGCGTTTTTGTAGCGGCAGAGCAAAACCCCCGAAGCGGCAACGTCGCCGTCGGCGTGGAGTTTCACAAGTTCTTCGTCGGTGAGGATTTCAAGTTTTTGCATTATTTCCCGAATTTTTCCTGTCTGGCTTTTTCAAACATAACGATGCCCGCCGCAACGCCTGCGTTGAGGCTGTTGAGCTTTCCGTATTGCGGAATGGAGATAACACCGTCCGACAGCTCCTTGGTGAGGCGTTTGACGCCGTCGCCCTCGCTGCCGATGACGATTGCCACGTCGCCGGTGAGGTTGGCTTTGTAGATAGGTTCGCCGTCCATTGCGGTGCTGAAAACGTAAACGCCGCGATCCTTAAGCTCGCGTATGGTGTCGTTGACGTTGGTTACCTTCACCACGTTGACGTGTTCGGTTGCGCCGGCGGAAACCTTGACCACCGTTTCGCTTACGCCCACCGCGCGCCTTTGCGGAATGATAACTCCGTGCGCGCCCACGCACTCGGCCGAACGGATTATGCTTCCCAAATTGTGCGGGTCGGTTATCCCGTCCAGAATCACCACGAACAGCGGTTCGCCTTTTTCCTTTGCAAGGTCGTAAACGTCGTCCATGGACGCATATTCGAATTCCGTCGCGTATGCCACGACGCCCTGATGCTTGCCGGAAGGGCTGAGCTTGTCCAGAGTGTCCTTGCTTGTGAAAATCGTCGGCACCTTTGCGGCTTTCGCCATTTGCACGATGCGGTTCACGGTGGCTTCGAAATTGCCTTTCACGACGTAAAGTTTTTCAATGGTTTTGCCTGCCGAAAGCGCTTCGGCGACGGGGTTTTTTCCTTCGATGATCATTTTTATTCCTCTTTTTCGTATCCGATTTTTATAATTTCCGAAAGCCTTCGGGTGTTGCCGGTGAGGTACAGATACCCGATCACCGCCTCAAAGCCCGTGGCTTTTTTGTAGTCCCCAATGCTGGCGTTTTTTGCGGGGCTTGACGCGTGATGGTTCCTCGCGCGCTTGAAAACGTCGGTTTCCTTTTCCGTCAGGAGCGGCAAAACGGCGTCCGCGGCGGCCGCCTGCGACGACGCTTTCACTTCCAAAATGGCCAGCTTATGCAGTTCGCCGTTTTTCTTGTCCGACGAGGTGGCGAGAGAGGTTTTCACCAGCAGCTGCTGAACCGCGTCTCCCACGAAGGCAAGCGTAATAGGACTCATAAGATAGGCCGTTCTTTCGTCCAAGGGATTGTCTATGACGGGCAGATGATCGTACACGTTTTGCCTCCGAGCTTTTTTTACATTATAGCACATCGTTTTCAAATAGTAAACTACATTTTCGGCAAACCTTGACAACCTTTGAAATATTGATATATAATAAAAGCATATATAGAGGTGTGATATGAAAAACAAACTTTCGAAATCGATTATAATTCTGCTTATAATATCGGCGCTTGCGGTAGCGTTTTCGGCGTGCAGCATGATTGGCGGCGGCGAAACGCTGAAGGTGACTCCGACCAAAACCGAAGTTTCGCTTTTCGTAGGAGAAAGCTATACCATTCGCTACGACGTTTCCGACAAAACGAAAGAAGTTCGGTTTGAAAGCACGAATAAAAGCGTATTAACCGTCGATTCCGTCGGTAAGGTGACATCGGTCGGCAGCGGCCGAGCGAAAGTGAGCCTTATCGTTTCCGGCATAACCAAAGCAAGCGTAACCTTCGATTGCGCCTATTTCACCCCCGAAAAACTGGAAATTTCGGCCGACAAAGATCTTTGCTCCGAAACTATGGAGAACCTGACGTTCTCCGTTTCGTCAGGCGAACTGCCACTCGATCCCGAGTATGAATTTTACTGGAAAATAGTCGATTATACGGGCCTTGAAGTTCTTAATTTCAAGGGCGACACGGCGCACTTCACCCCCGAAACCTGCGGCAAAGTTTACAAGGTTTCTGTCGAAGGGCGGCTTCCGAGTGGCAAAAGCGTGCGCTCGGACGAGGTTGAATTCGGTTGGTTCTACGAAATCGAAAGCATAACGGCAGTCGTTTCGGCCGAGACATTAGAGCTTGGTCAAAGCGTTGAATTTTCGGCGACCATGCTTCCGGAGGGGAGCAATCAGTCCGCCGTTTTGGAGTGGAAGGTAACTTATCCGTCGGGCGAAGAAAAGGTTGTAGATAAAAAATCCGGCAAAGCGGCGTTCACCCCGACTGCCGCCGGCGAATATAAGGTTCGGGCGGCGTACGTTTCGGGACAAAAATCGGTGGAAAGCAACGAAGTGGCTTTCACGGTAACTTACGCTTCCGTCTCGGGCGTCACCGTGTCCGCCGCAAAAACCAAACTCGGCATCGGAGAGCAGACGGAAATTTCCGTTTGCTGGAACAAAGATTTCGTCGATCCGAACGGGACGTACGTTCTCACCTACGTTGTTAACGGCGCGGAAAAAGACCGCTTCGACGCGTTCGAAAAGGATTACGTCGTTTTCCGTCAGCAAACGGAAGGGGTTTATAGGATCGAAGTCAGAATAAACGGCAAGGCAAGCAACGCGATTTCTATAGAGGTGGTGGCCGAATATCCGACTGCGCGCGCGCTAACTTTGACCGTGGGCGGAGCGTCCGACAACGTACCTATAAAACGAAACGACGTTTCCGTTACGTTCACGGTTCAGAACGACACCGGCTTCCACAACCCTCAGGACGTTTACGTCTGGTACGTCAACGGCGAAAAGGCCGCCGAAGGAAAAGACCTTAGGGAATTCGTTCTTTCAAAAACCGTATCCGACAAAAAAGCGGCAGAGTATCACGTCGAGGCGGAATGCGGTCTTTTGCGATCCAAAGTGTTCACGCTCGTGCAGCTCGGCGAAAATTGCGTCTTGCAGGAGAAATATTTTGAATTTTTCACCGCATACGGCGGATATCTGCAAAACACTTTCGTTACCACACAGGAAGAACTGGGCAACGTGTTTTCCTACGTCAGGGACGAGGCGCTTTACAAAACCGGTTCTCTGGAGCTTTACGTCGATTATTCTCCGACGGTAAAATATATGACGTCCGACGACAAGGGCAAAATAGACCTTGCGAGGGCCGTCTATCCGGAATCTGGCAAGTCTTCGACCGTTTCGGCGCGGATAAAGGACGGCGCGACGACGGGCGAAATCGAGCTGACGTTCGGCTATCAGGATGCGTCCGACGCTTCCCCTTCAAAAACCGAAACCGCCGCGAATGTGACGCAGAGCGGAGCGGTGAAGCCGACCTACGGCAAAGGCGTTTCGCGTGTTCCGTCCGACGACTATCCGGAGTGGCCCGGCAAAATCCAAACCACCAATCTTTTGTACAAGGTTTTGTCCTGGGGCTACAGGCCGACCAAGGAAAATTCTTCCTCTACGGTATGGCAAGTTTACACGCTTGCCCGAAATGCCGTGGCAAGCATAGCGGCAGAGGGCATGACGGACGTTCAAAAAACGCTTGCCGTTTACGATTATATCTGTTATGAAGTGACCTACGACTTCAATCTTGCGGGCGCAAATCGCGCGCTTATCGAAAGCATGCAATACGACGGATATTATCTCGAGGGCGTGTTCTTCAGCAAAAAAGCCGTCTGCGACGGCAAGTCCAAAGCGTTCGTTCTGATGACTGCGATGCTGGGGCTTAAATCGGTTAGGGCAACGGGCACGGCGCAAAGCTCCTCGAGCAGCCCTGCCGGCGGCCATGCCTGGAACAAAGTGCTTGCCGAAACCGAAGAAAAAGGCGGCCTCGGCTGGTACGTCTGCGACACGACGTGGGGCGACGTCTGCGTGACGGAGGGCGGCGTAAAAACCGAACATCTGTCGCACAAATATTTCATGATTTCCGACGCCGCCATAGCTTCGACGCACAACGAAACAACCTCCACCCCAACTGCGGAAAAGAGCTACAACTACTACAAAAACACCACGCCGTCCGAGGACAAAACCCTTACTTTGGAATGCGGAAACCGCAACGATTTCAGAAGTCTTCTGAAATACGTCATGGACAACAAACTATCGGGCGTGGAGCTGAAATTAAGCTATTCTTATCAAAGTTTCAAAAACGAAATCGAAAGGGTTCAGCTGGACAGCACTTGGTACAAAGCAAAATCCGTCAGCTGGATTTCTCTGGACGACGTTTACGTCGTAAAGTTCGGATACGATTCCTGACCGAATAGCCGAATTTGCAAAACACGCGGTTAAATGCCAAAAAAGTGACGATAAAAATCAAATAGTGACAATATATGGGAGAAAGCTTCAAAGCCTTCCACATCATAAGCCACGTGGCGCAAAGCCCCGCGAAAAAGCAAACGAAGTCTGCAAAAAAGCGCATGACGAAATTGTTTTCTCCGTAGAGCAGTGCGTCCGACAGAAAAAACAAACAGGAGGCAAAAATCCCCGCCGCAACCGATATAAGAAGGCCTTTTTCCATATCATCTGACCAGTTTTTTCAAAAATCCTTCGGCGCCTTTTCCTGCGCCGAATTTGACCTGACTGACTTTCCCCGTCGCAAAAAGAGTGCCTTGTTCGACGTCCAGTTTGGTGACGGACAAACCGCTTCCCGAAACGAGAAGCGAGCGGTCCTTAAGTTTTACGGAAACGGTTTTGTCGTTCACGTCACCTACCGACGTTATGCCCGTAATGCTGACGGAGTCGTCTTTTATATCGAGATTAAACATATCGCCCTCCGAAATATTTTTACTATTTTATGCCGACTACGGCCAAAAATTGACAAAGGAGCGAAAATGCAAGCGATCATAGACATCGGAAGCACGTCCGTAAGGCTGTGCTTCTGCGACCTGGAGAAGGCCGTCAACGAAAAGCAGGTCGAAACCACCAGGCTTGCCGAAAATCAGACGGCGGACGGCGAGCTTTGGCGGCCCGCCCTTATCCGCACTGCAGAGGCGGTGGAAAAATTCGTTTCAGTGGCCAGAAGCTCGGGCTTCGAGCCTGAAATTTTTGCCACCGAGGCGGTTCGTTCGGCCTCAAATCGCGACGAGTTTCTGAAAGCGGTTTTCGAAAAAACCGGAAAGAGAATTACCGTCGTCGAAAAGGAAGACGAGGCAAAGCTGGCCTTTTTCGGCGTTTATAATAACAACTCGGGGCGAGTCGGAATCGTGGATATGGGCGGCGGCAGCACGGAACTTTGCGTAGGCGACGAGAACGGCGTTTTGTACGCTCACAGTTTGTCGGAGGGGGCAGTGCGCCTGACCAACAGGGAAAGAGCGGGCGAAAACGTCAAAAAGCACCTTTCGGAAGCGGTGAAAGAGTACGGCGCCGTGCCGGACTTTTCCGAGCTTATCGCCGTAGGCGGAACCGCTTGCACGGTAGCGGCCGTGCTGGAAAACATGAAAACCTATGATCCCCAAAAAATTCAGGGGAGAAGAGTTTCGCGCGCCGAAATTCAGGCGCTTTACGACCGCATAAAAAATATGTCCGAGGAGGAACGCAAAAAAATTTGCGGCATGCCCGAAAAACGCGCAGGCATAATTCACAACGGTTTGCTGTTCTATCTCGAAATTCTGGACTATCTGAAAAAAGACGCTTTCACCGTTTCCGACCGCGACAACGTCGAGGGCTTTGCAATATATTTGCAAAACGGCAAAAAATGGCCGAACCTCGTTTAATAAGTTTGACTTTGACTGTTCGGTTTAGTATAATTTCTTTATTATTTCACCCAAAGGGGACAAAAAATGAAAATCACATCCAAAGAACTCAGGAAAGCCTGGCTCGATTTTTATGAGAGCAAGGGACACAAAAATATAGGTTCGGTGTCGCTTATCGGCGACGGAACGACGGGCGTTATGTTCAACGTTGCGGGTATGCAGCCGTTGATGCCGTATCTTCTCGGCAAACCGCATCCGGCAGGCAAGAGGCTTTGCAACGTGCAGGGTTGCGTTCGCACGGTGGACATCGACAGCGTGGGCGACGCGTCGCACTTCACCTTTTTCGAGATGATGGGCAACTGGAGTCTCGGCGACTATTTCAAAAAGGAGAAAACCGCCTGGACGCTTGAAATTCTGACCAAGGTTTTCGGTTTGGATAAGGACAAAATCTGCTCCACCGTTTTCGAGGGCGACGACAGCGCGCCGAAGGACGACGAAACCGCAGGCCTTCTCAAAGACCTCGGAATCAAAGAGGAAAACATCTATTTTCTTCCTAAATCCGACAACTGGTGGGAGCTTGAAGGCACCGTCGGCACTCCGTGCGGTCCGGACAACGAGTGGTTCTATCCGCGTGACGTCAAGCCTTGCGGCCCGCATTGCGGCGTAACCTGCGGTTGCGGCCGCTACGTCGAAATCGGCAACGACGTCTATATGCAGTACAAAAAAACCGCCGACGGCTACGAGCCGCTTGAAAACAAAAACGTTGACACCGGCTTCGGTCTGGACAGAATGTTGGCGTTTCTGAACGGCCTCACCGACGGCTACAAAACCGACCTCTTTGCGGAAGCGATAGCTTGCTTGGAGCAGGCCTCCGCAAAATCCTACGACGATGACGCAGACGCCAGAAAAGCCATGCGCATCGTGGCCGACCACACCAGAACCGCCGTTATGCTTATCGGCGACGTAAACGGCATAGTTCCGTCCAACGTCGGCGCGGGATACATCTTAAGAAGGCTTATGCGCCGCGCAATCCGCTACGCGCGTCAGCTCGGCGTCGAAACGTCAACTATCGTCGAAGTGGCCGACGTCTTCATCGACAAGGTTTATAACGAGGCCTATCCGCTTCTCGTCGAAAAGAAGGCTCACATCGAAGACGAAATCAAAAAAGAAATCGCAAAATTCGAAGCTACTCTCGTTTCGGGAATGAAAGAATTTGACAAGTGCATTTCCGGCATTGAACGCAAAAACCAGTTTATGAGCGCAAAAGATCCGTCTTACGTGCCTGAAACGATGATTGCGGGCAAATCCGCCTTCCGTCTGTACGACACCTTCGGCTTCCCTGTGGAGCTTACCGTGGAGCTTGCCGAAGAAAAAGGCTACAAGGTCGATCTTGCGGGCTTCGAGGAAGCTTTCAAGGAGCATCAGGAAAAGAGCAAGGCTAGTGCGCAATCCGCAAAAGGCGGCCTCACCGAACGCACCGCCGAAACCGCGGAGCTTCACACCGCAACCCACCTTCTTCTGGCAGGGCTCAGGAAAGTTCTCGGCGACGGCGTTTATCAGCGCGGCAGCAACATCACCGAAGAACGCCTGCGTTTCGACTTCAATTTTGACAGACCTATGACCGAAGAAGAAATAAAAGCGGTTGAAGATTTCGTCAACGGAGCGATAAAGGCAGACGTGCCTGTCGTAATGGAAGAGATGAGTCTGGACGACGCCAGAAAATCGGGTGCGCTCGGCATCTTTGCCGACAAATACGGCGAAACCGTCAAGGTTTACACCATGGGCGAATTCAGCAAGGAAATCTGCGGCGGCCCGCACGCCGAAAGAACCGGTCAGCTCGGCGTTTTCAAGATCAACAAAGAGCAGTCGTCTTCGGCGGGAGTTAGAAGAATTAAGGCGACGATTCATAACTAAAAGTTATCGATACGGGGCGTCTCCGCCCCGTTTTTCTTTTTCAAATTATTGAATATTTGAAAAGTATGTGTTATAATGATAAAAAGAAACGGGAGGAAAGTTATGCAAAAAGTGCGTATAACCGCGGTCAGAAGAAGCTTTTACGCCGATTTGTCCGAAAAATACGAAAATTTTTCGCCTGACGCCTGCAACGTGACGGTGGGGCAGACTTTCGTTTCCGAGAACGCCGAAAAACCCGAAGGTTTTTGCGACAGCGCATGGGAAACCCTGCTTCCGTTTGTGAAAACGCTGGCGGAAGGCGGCGGAAATTTCTTCGGAAACTGGATGAAAAACCCTCATTCCGCCCTCGTAAGCTGCAACGACGGATTTCGTCCCGTCAGCTTTTTGGTGGAAACCGCCCGATAAAAAGAAATCAACACGGAGGAATATTTTATGAGAAACGAAAAATTGAGGTCGGTTGACGGCAAGGAACTTACGATTTACGTCTGGGACGAAGTGGAAAGCCCTAAAGCCGTTTTGCAACTCAGCCACGGCATGTGCGAAAACCTCGGCAGATACGACGATTTTGCACGCTTTATGAACAAGCACGGCTACATAGTTATCGGCGACGATCACAGAGGCTACGGCCTCACCGACGACGGCAAAGGTTGGTCGGAGGGCGAATTCGTCGGCTCGACCGTTATAGATTTGCTGATTCTGAACGGCCAAATCAAACAGAAATATCCGGATTTACCGGTGGTCTTTTTGGGACACAGCTACGGCAGCATTCTGGGGCAACGCTTCATTGAATTCAACACCGGCATAAAAGCGTGCGTGCTTACCGGCACTCTCGCGCTTCCGTACGGCGTCGGCCTTTTGGGGCAGGCTTTGATGTGGCTGCCGAAACTCGTTTTGGGAAAAGTCAGAATGGCTATGCCCGAAGCGAACAAGGGCTTTGAAGACACCGACGTTCCGGGCGCATGGCTCACCAAAGACAAAGAAATCAGAAAAGCGTACGTCGCGGATCCTTTGGCCGGAGGCAAGGCTTCCATCGCCTTTATGTACGGCATGATCAAACTTCTGGCGAAGGGCGCAAGGCCGAGAAGCCTCAAAAAAATCGACAAAGATTTGCCGATCGCCATTTATTGCGGAAGTGAAGATCCTGTGGGCATGAAGGGCAAACTGCCACCGAAGCTTGCGGAAAGATACAAAAAACTGGGCATCAAAACCGTTGACCTGAAGCTTTATCAAAACGATCGCCACGAGGTGCTGAACGAAACGGACAGGGACGTCGTGTATAACGACGTGCTGGCGTTCTTCGACAAGGCTCTCGAAAAATAACGACGAAAACCGTTTGTCGCCGCCACCCTTCGGGCGGGCGGCGATTTTCAAAAGAGGGAATATGAAAAAATTTTTAGCCTGTATCCTCACGGCAGTGATGACGGCAGGGTGTTTGCTGTCCTTTGCCGCGTGCAGTTATTCCGATTCGTCCGGCGAATTTTCGGGAGGGTTTTCCACCACAAACAACGGCTACGAAAAGGACGGAGCCGAGGTGGAAAAGCTGATTTCCGTCACTCCGTCCGAAAGGCAGCTGCTGTTTCAGGAAATGGAATACTACAATTTCATACATTTCGGCATAAACACTTTCACCGACAGAGAGTGGGGCGACGGCACCGAAAGCCCCGAAGTCTTTTGCCCGAACTCGGTGGACACCGACCAGTGGACGGAAGCGATAAAGGCGTCGGGGAGCAAAGGAATAATATTGACGGCAAAGCATCACGACGGTTTTTGCCTGTGGCCGACCGAGTACACCGAATATTCCGTAAAAAACAGCCCGTACAAGAACGGGCAGGGCGACATCGTGAAGGAGCTGTCGGAAAGCTGCAAAAAATACGGCCTTAAATTCGGAATCTATCTTTCTCCGTGGGATCGCCACGAGCCGACCTACGGCACCAAGGCGTACGACGATTTCTACGTCGGGCAGCTCGAGGAACTTCTGACGAACTACGGCGAAATTTTTGCCGTGTGGATGGATGGAGCGAAGGGCGCCGACGCGCCCGATTTCGAATATGATTTCGAAAGATATTTTTCCACCGTCAGAAGGCTTCAGCCTAACGCCGTCATTTCCATTCACGGGACGGACGTCAGATGGATCGGAAACGAGGACGGCAAGCACCGCGACGAAGAGTGGAGCGTCGTTTCCAAAAACAAGGACTACAACGCCGGCAGTCAGACGGGAGAGAACGACAAGTCGAACCTTGCCACGATTCCCGACACGGCGAAGGATTTGGGCTCGAGGGAAGCGCTGGCCGAGTACGGCGCAGACGACCTTATCTGGTATCCCGCGGAAGCCGACATTTCCATACGCCGCAGAGCGTTCAACAGCTACGGCGGATGGTTTTATCACGAAAACGAAATGAATAAGAGCGCAAACAAGCTCTTTAGGGTGTATCTGAACACCGCAGGGAGAAACGCGTCGTTTCTTCTGAACGTTCCGCCGACGAAGGACGGCGTTCTGGACGCGGACACCGTCAAAAAACTTAAGGAGTTCGGCGACAAGCTGGGGGCTCTTTATTCGAATCCGATTTCGTTCGCGGCGTATTCGGGAAGCGCGGAAAAAGGCATGACCGAAAATGCGGCGGTAACTGCGCTTTTTACGGACAGTCCGTCAAACGATTTCATGCTTCCGTCAGACGAGGACATAATAGACCTTAAACTTGAAAAATCGCAGAAAGTGAGGTACTTGGTTCTGAGAGAAAATCTGACCTATTCGCAGAGAGTGGAGCGGTTCGACGTGTACGTCAAAACCTTGACGGGAAGGTGGAAAAAGATAGAGGCCTGCAAGCTTATCGGAAACAAAAGGATTGTTCTTGTCGGCGAAGAAACGACCGAGGTGAGGATATTTGTTCGCCAAAGCAGAAGCAACCCGCACTTCAGACATATTGCGCTGTATTAAACAAAAACCCTCGCGTAACGGCGAGTGCTTTGTAAATTTTGCAATGAAAAAGTTTGACGATGCTTTGTGGTTATGTTATAATTAGGCAAAATTATCGCAGGGACGAAAATGAACCGCAAAAGATATAAAATTAAATTATCTGTCTGGCAGAACCTGACCATAGGCTATTTTTTGGTGATCGTCGCAGGCAGCTTACTATTAATGTTGCCGTTTGCTTCGACGGAAAAAACGACGTACATTAATGCGCTGTTTACCTCCACCAGTGCCACTTGCGTTACGGGCCTTGTGCCGTACGATTCGGGCACTCACTGGACGACGTTCGGGCAAATAGTTATTATTTTGCTTATACAAATCGGCGGTTTGGGGTTTATGACTTTCGTAACCATGGTTTACAGAATCATAAACAGAAACATGGCGATGCACGGAAAAATTGCCATGATGCAATCGGCTGGGATAGGAAAACTGTCGGATCTGAAAGGAATTTCGAAGAGAATTTTGCTCGGAACGGCGATTTTCGAATCGGGCGGAGCGATTTTGCTTGCAACGCGATTCGTGCCGATGTTCGGCTGGGGAAAAGGTATCTATTTCGCCGTCTGGCATTCGGTTTCGGCTTTCTGTAACGCAGGGTTCGACCTTATGGGAACTCAAGGAGCGAAATTCGTTTCGTTCACCGGTCAGGCAACCGATCCGGTGATAACGCTTACGTTGGCGTTTCTTATCATTATAGGCGGACTGGGATTCGTCGTATGGAGCGATATAAAAGATAACGGATTGAAATTTTCGAAATACGGCGTTTACACCAAAGTCATGCTCGTTTCTACGGTATGGCTATTGATCGTATCCACGGCGCTGTTTATGATTTTCGAAAGGAACAATCCTACGTACGACGGATATACTTTCGGTCAGAAACTGCTGGTGGCTTTCTTCAATGCGACAACGCCGAGAACGGCAGGATTCAATACGACCGATTTGCTTTCGCTGTCCGACAGCGGATATCTTCTGACGGTAGTGTTGATGTTTATCGGCGGCGGCTCGGGGAGCACTGCGGGCGGTGTAAAAGTAGGGACGATGGCCGTTATATTGATGGGAATGGTTGCAGCGTTTAAGGGAAAAAGGGACGTTACGATCGGCTCGAGGAGAATCGATTCTTCAGCGATAAATCAGGCGCTCGCCGTTTTTTCTTCTTGTTTGTTGATCGTCGTTTTTTCAACGATCACGCTGTGCGCGATTGAACCGGACGAAATTTTGTCGTTTAAACAGCTGCTGTTCGAAGTCGTTTCCGCGCTCGGCACGGTGGGGCTTTCGATGAGCGCGACGCCGCTGTTGTCTTCCGTTTCGAAGCTCATCGTGATTCTGTTGATGTTTACGGGCAGAGTCGGAATACTTACGTTTGCTCTCGCTTTCGGAAAAACTGCGACTTCCGACGACGTTAAAAAGCCCGTGGGAAATATTTTGATCGGATAAAGGAAAATGCTTATGAAATCGATTTTACTTATAGGTCTCGGAAAATTCGGCACAACGCTTGGCGAAAAACTTAGGGCAATGGGCGATGAAGTTATGATCGTCGACAAAAACGAGGAAGCGGTGAACGCGCTGTCTTCCGAATATTCCAACGCCCTTATCGCGAATTGCGCCAACGTGAACAATTTGAAGTCTTTGGACGTTCCGTCTTACGATTGTTGCATAGTGGCAATAGGCGACGATTTTCAGTCGTCATTGGAAATAACGTCGTTATTGAAAGATTTGGGTGCCAAGTACATCGTGTCGAAGGCTGCGACGAGTATTCAAAAAAAGTTCTTGCTGAGATGCGGCGCGGACGAAGTGGTTTATCCCGACGAAGATATTGCGGAAAAATTGGCGGTGAAATTGAACAGCCGAAAGGTTTTCGATTACATCGAAATCGATTCCGACCACGCAATTCTGGAAATAGCCGTTCCTTCCAAATGGATAGGAAAAACGGTTGTCGACGTGGATTCGAGGAAAAAATTCGGACTTAATATTCTTATCATTAAAAATTCTCAAAAAAAGCCGTTGTTGCCGTCAGCGGAGCACGCTTTTGCGGAAGGCGACCATATTCTTGTTTTCGGAGAAACGGCCAAAGTGCTTGAATTTGCGAACGGTAAACGCAGATAGTGCAAAAAAACAAAAAAACGGCAGTTTAGCTGCCGTTTTTTGATTGTAAACCTATTTTTTTATCCAAAACATCGGACTTAGAGTAAGAAGAATCGGATAAATTTCCAGCCTTCCCAGAAGCATTGCAAATGAGAGGACGATTTTGGAAAAGTGCGAATAGAAGGCGTAGTTTTCGGCCGGGCCGACAAGGCTGAGCCCCGGGCCGACGTTGTTGAAACAGCTGACTGCGGCCGTTATGTTGGTTTCGAGCGCCGAAGATGAAGGAAGGCGCGTATCGAAGGATAGGAGCAGAACGATCAGAAACAGCAGAAGCATATATACGAGAGAATAACTCGTGACGCCCTCAATGGTTTCGTCCGGCACTCTTTTTCCGTCCATTTTGATGACGTTTGTCGTCCTCGGGTGGACGGCTTTTTTGAGATTTCCGAAGATTTTTTTGATGATTATGACCACTCGCGAAACTTTGAATCCTCCTGCCGTGGAACCTGCGCATCCGCCCATAAGCATCAGAAGAAGCAGAACGGTTTTTGAAAGCGTCGGCCAAGCATTGAAGTCCGCGGTGGCGTAGCCCGTCGTGGAAACGATGGAGGAAACCTGGAAGGTTCCGAGCCTTAAGGCTTCGGCAAAGTTCTGGCACGACGACAAAATGTTCAGAGTTACCGTGGTTGCGCCGACAAACACCACTCCGACGAAAACCCAAAGCTCGGTCGACTTAAAGAAGTTTTTGAATTTGCCGATCAAAACGACGTAGTAGAGGTTGAAGTTGACGCTGAAAAGCAGCATGAATATCGCAAGAACCCATTGTATATAGGCGTTGTAGCCTGCGATGCCGTCGGCCTTGATCGAAAATCCGCCGGTGCCTGCCGCGCCGAATGCGTGAACCACGCTGTCGTAGAGGCTCATGCCGCCGCAAAGGAGCATAACCACCAAAACGGCCGTCATAACGGTGTAGATGACGTAGAGAATAAGAGCGGTGTCTTTCGCGCGCGGAACGATTTTGTCCACTTCCTGCCCCGGCATTTCGGCGCGGAGAAGGTGAATCGAACGATCCGTTGTTTTTGAAGTTACCGCCATCACGAACACGAGAACGCCCATGCCGCCGATCCAGTGCGTGAAACTGCGCCAGAACAAAATGCCTCTGCCGAGCGATTCGACGTCGGTTACGATGGAAGCGCCTGTGGTGGTGAAGCCGCTGATCGTTTCGAAAAGGGCGTCAACGTAGTTGGGAATATCCCCCGATATGACGAACGGCAAAGCTCCGATTGCCGAAACGGACATCCATATAAGCGCAACGGTAACGAGGCCTTCCTTGGTGTAGATGCGTCTGTCGTCGGGCCTGAACGCCAGCGTCAGGGCGAAGCCGAGCGCCAAAGCCACGGCAATGGCGGCCAGAAAGCCCCAGGCGCAGGTTTCCTTATAGATAACGCTCACCAAAAGAGGCAACGCCAGCATTGCGGCTTCGGTTTTGAGAACCCTGCCCGTAGTGTTGAAAATCATTTTGAAATTCATATAACACCTATTTGCGGAAAACGTCCGAAAGTTTGTAGATTTGATTTTTGGTGGTGGTGATGACGATGACTTTGTCTTTTTCTTTTATAACGTCGTCGCCGCCGGGGATAATCGCTTTGTGTCCTCGAACTATGCCCGCAACCAGAATATCCGAGTTTCTGAGCAGGTCTTTAAGCGGAATATCGGTGAATTTGAAGTCCGGCAAAACGGCAAATTCGTGCGCTTCGGCAAGGCCGCCCATGACCGAATAAAGAGTTTCGATCTGGCTGTCGCCGGAGGATTTGTCCAACGCGCGCGCGTATTGTAGCACGACGTCGGCAACGATGCTCTTAGGGGAAACGACGCACTCCAGCCCCAGCTTTTCGGCAATGCCCGAAAGCTCGTCGCGGTTGACCTTGCTGATGACTTTGGACACTTTTTTCTGCATGGCGTAGAAGGAAATGAGAATGTTGGATTCGCTCATGCCCGAAAGCGCAACGAAGGCGTCGGCGGAGTCCAGCCCTTCTTCCGTCAAAAGATCCTGACTCATTCCGTCGCCGCAAACGACGGTGCAGCCGGAGGGCAGAGCCTCGCACATTTTCTCGCAGACCGCTTCGTCTTTTTCGATGATTTTGACTTCGATATGATCGTTGTTGAGGAGCGACGCCAGATATCCCGAAGTTATGCCCGCGCCCATAATAATGACGCTCTTGACCTTTTTGTGCTGAATTTCCAGAATCTCCAGAATTTTGCCGATGTCGTCTTTTTCGGCGAGGAGCCCGATTTTGTCGCCCGCTTTCAGGGCAAAGTCGCCGCCCGGAATGAAAACCTTGTCGCCTCTTCCTACGACCGAAACCAAAAACGGGGTTTTGAATTTTTTTCTAAGCTCGCCGAGCGAAACGCCTTCGACGGCAGTGTTTTGCGGCAGATACAGTTCCACCATTTCCATGCGGCTGCTGCTGAAGGTTTCCACCTTGATGGCGGAAGGCAGCTTCAGAATCTGATAGATGGCCTCGGCGGTCAGAAGCTCCGGATTTACCGAAAGCGACAGTTCGAGCTGCTGTTTCATAAAATCGAAGCCGGTGTCGTTGTTTTCCAGATCCCTGATCCTTGCAACGGTGTGCTTGGCGCCGAGTTTTTTGGCCATAAAACAGCAGAGCATATTGAGTTCGTCGGAACCCGTGAGCGCAATAAACAGCTCCGCGCGGTTTACGCCCGCGTCTTTCAGCACGTCCGAATCGGTTGCGCTGCCGCATATTCCCATTATGTCATAAGTGTTGGAAACGGTTTTGATAACCTCCGGTTTGCTGTCGATCACGACCACTTCGTGCTCGTCGGCCACCAGACTGCCGGTTATTGCTTTGCCGATTTTCCCGCATCCTGCGATGACTATTCTCATTGAATACTCCTAAATAAGCTTATTTTTAGGTTGTAATAAAACCTTAATTGTAAGTATAACACATAATTTCGAAATTGCACGCTTTTTCAATCAAATAAAGGGTTTTTAAGCTCGCTTTAATTTTCGACAACGATTTTTTGAAAATATGCAAAATAATTAGCAAAAATTCTGCGTAAGCTGTTGACAATAAAAATATTTGCGTATAAAATGTTAGTACGCTAACAAATTTGGTTGTTTTACAAACAAAAGGAGCAAACGGTGAAAAAAACGGTAGGGTTCGAATGCAGGACACTTTCAAACCTCATAAAACGAAAAGTAGACGGCATAAACGCCGAAAAGGATCTTGAGGGACTTACCGCCTCGCAGGGCAGGATTTTAGGATTTCTGAACGCAAGGGGCGACGAGGTGTGCTACCAAAAGGACGTGGAGGAACATTTCAACTGCCGCCGCTCGACTATGACCGAGATGCTTAAACTTATGGAGCAGAACGGTTTTATCGAAAGAAAAAACGCGCCGCACGATCAGCGGCTGAAAATGCTGACTTTGACGGATAAAGGGCGATTGGTCCTCGAGGAAACGCTGAAAACCTTCGACGGCGTCGAAAAGGATATGCTTGAAGGAATAAGCGACGAAGACCTCGAAACGTTCTTCGCCGTCATCGACAAGTGCAAACAAAATTTGCTGAAATAAATCTTATATGTAAGGAACAAATATGTTGGAAAAGATAAGGAAACTTTTAGGCTCCGTAAGGGAGTACAGGGCCCTAAGCTGGCTTTCGCCGCTTCTGATTGCGGTGGAAGTGCTGATGGAATGTACTATTCCGCTATTTACGGCAAGCATGATAAACACGCTCGAAGGGTTGGCAAGCAATACTACTTCGGCAACGGAGAGCATAGTCGGAGACATCAACCGTTTCATAACCTCGATGGCCGGCGGAAACGCGCTTCTCGCGATAGTGTATCACGGGCTGTTTCTGGTGCTTTGCGCCACGATAAGTCTGGGCGCGGGCGCATACGCCGCGAAAATTTCGGCAAAGGCGTCGGCGGGGTTCGCAAAAAATCTGCGCCACGATTTGTTTTACAAGGTGCAAAGCTTTAGCTTTGCAAACGTCGACAAATTCAGCACGTCGAGCCTGGTTACCCGTCTGACGACGGACGTGGGAAACATTCAGAACGCCTACATGGTCATCATCAGAACGGCAGTAAGAGCGCCGTTGATGTTCGTGTTCAGCCTCGTTATGACGCTCAAAATCAGCAAAACCATGTCGCTTTTCCAAGTGGGCGTGGTGCTTGTTCTGGCCGTTTTGGGCGGATTGCTTATGGGCACGGTTACGCCGATATTCAACAGGGTTTTCAAAAAGTACGACAAGCTTAACGAAAGCGTGCAGGAAAACGTCAAGGCAATGCGTGTGGTGAAGGCTTACGTCAGGGAAGACTACGAAAAAGGCAAGTTCAAAAAAGCCTCCGACGAAGTGTGCCGCGACCTTGAAAAAGCGGAAAAAATCGTTGCGCTTTCAAACCCTCTGATGATGGGTATGATGTACACCATTATGCTCGGAGTCATCTTTTTGGGCAGCCTTATTGCGATAGGCTATTTCGATCCGGCGCCGTTCGGCGACAGCTTCGGCATCGGCGAAATCACTAGCTTGCTGTCCTATTCCATGCAGACGCTGATGAGCCTGATGATGCTCACAATGGTGCTGTTTATGTGCTCCATGGCGGTTGAATCGACAAAGAGGGTTACGGAAGTTCTTTTTGAAGAAAGCACCATCAAAAATCCTGAAAATCCCGTCACGGAAGTGGCGGACGGCAGCGTGAGGTTCGATAACGTCAGCTTCAAATATTCCGAAAAGGCCGAAAAATTTGCGCTTTCCGACATCGACCTCGACATAAAATCCGGCGAAACGATAGGCATTATCGGCGGCACGGGTTCGTCGAAAACGACGCTTGTGCAGCTTATATGCCGTCTTTACGACGCCACCGAAGGCACCGTTTACGTCGGCGGACGGGACGTCAGGGACTACGACCTCGAAACCCTCAGAAACGAGGTGGCTTTCGTGTTGCAGAAAAATTTGCTGTTTTCCGGCACCATCGCCGAAAACCTCAGGTGGGGAAACCCGAACGCAACCGACGAGGAAGTCCGCCACGCGGCGAAGCTTGCGCAGGCAGACGAGTTCGTTATGAGCTTCCCTGACGGCTACGACACGCATATCGAGCAGGGAGGCACCAACGTTTCCGGCGGACAAAAGCAGAGGCTTTGCATCGCAAGGGCGCTTCTGAAAAATCCTAAAATCCTCATTCTGGACGACAGCACCAGCGCGGTGGACACCCGAACCGACGCGCTCATTCGTCAGGCGTTCAGAACGGAAATTCCGAATACGACCAAATTTATCATCGCCCAGCGCATAGCAAGCGTTCAGGACGCAGACAAAATCATCGTTATGGACGGCGGTAAGGTGGTGGACTTCGGCCCGCACGAAAAGCTTATGGCCACGTCCGAAATCTACAGGGAAGTTTACACTTCTCAGAACAGACAGGGAGGTGACGAATAATGCCGGGACCTAAACTCAGAGGAAACATAGGCGGCACCAAGCACGCTTTCGGAACGATAAAGCGGCTTATGTCCGAGCTTTTCAAAATGTACAAAGGTCAGCTTATTCTGGTGGGAATATGCCTCGTCGTGAGCGCGATATCCACCAGCGCGGCCAGCATTTACATCGTCAATATGCTTGAAAACATCGTCGCCGACAGCGTGATGGAAGAAGTGTTCAAAAGCCTGCTTAAGGGCGTGATCGTTATGGGTTGCGTGTATCTTGCCGGCATAGCGGCAAGAACGGTGCAGGGCTTTATTATGGCGCACGTTTCGCAAAACTTTCTGAACGAAACCCGTATAAAAATGTTCAACAAGATGCAAAACCTGCCTATAAAGTATTTCGACCAAAATACCCACGGCGACATCATGAGCCACTACACCAACGACATCGACACTCTGCGTCAGCTCGTCAGCGAAAGTTTGCCGACCATCGTGCAGTCAAGCGTTATGGTGGTCGTGCTTCTGGTGGTTATGCTTTACTACAGCCTGTGGCTTTCGCTTATCGTTTTCGCGTGCGTGGCGCTTATGCTCCTAACGGCCAAAAAGGTGGGCGGAAACAGTGCGAAATACTTCATTCGCCATCAAAAATCCTTGGGTGAAACCGAAGGCTTCATCGAGGAAATGATGCACGGACAAAAGGTGGTCAAGGTTTTCTGCCACGAAGAAGCCAGCGAAAAAGACTTCGACGAAGTCAACGGTCGCTTGTTCGAGGACGCTTATAAGGCCAACGCCTACTCAAATATGCTGGGGCCTATCATGGGCAACCTCGGAAACATCATGTACGTTTTGTTGGCGTTTATCGGATCGGTTATGGTTATCACCGAATCCACGAACGTGGGGTTAATGGGCATAGCAAAGACCAAAGAAGTGCTGATTCCGATAGTTGTGGGCTTTTTGACGATGGGACGTCAGTTCACAAATCAGGTGTCCATGCTGTCGCAACAAATCAACTATATCGTTATGGCGCTTGCGGGCGCGGAACGTATTTTCTCGCTTATGGACGAGCAACCCGAAACGGACAACGGCTACGTAACCTTGGTTAACGCCGAAATCTTGGACGATGGCGTCATCACCGAATCGGAAAAGAGAACGGGCAAATGGGCCTGGAAACATCCGCACACCGCGGACGGCTCCGTCACCTACACCGAGCTTAAGGGCGACATTCAGATGGTGGACGTGGACTTTGGGTACGTGCCTGACAAAATCGTTTTGCACGACGTAAGTCTGTATGCAAAGCCGGGACAGAAAGTGGCTTTCGTCGGAGCGACGGGCGCGGGCAAAACCACCATCACCAACCTTCTGAACCGCTTCTACGACATCGCCGACGGCAAAATCCGCTACGACGGCATCAATATCAACAAAATCAAAAAAGACGACCTCAGAAGAAGTCTGGGCATGGTTTTGCAGGACACCAACCTCTTTACCGGAACCATCATGGACAACATTCGCTACGGCAAACTGGACGCAACCGACGAAGAATGCGTCGCAGCCGCAAAACTTGCCAACGCTCACGACTTCATAACCAGACTGCCTGACGGCTATAACACGCTTCTGGAAAACGACGGCGCAAACCTGTCGCAAGGTCAGCGTCAGCTCTTGAGCATCGCGAGGGCGGCGGTTGCAAACGCGCCTGTTATGATTATGGACGAGGCAACCTCCAGCATCGACACCCGAACCGAAGCTTTGGTTCAGAAGGGCACCGACGAGCTTATGAAGGGACGCACCGTTTTCGTCATTGCGCACCGTCTTTCCACCGTGCAGAACAGCGACGTCATCATGGTTCTGGATCACGGCGTCATCATCGAGCGCGGCAGCCATAAGGAGCTTATCGCCAAACGCGGCAGATATTATCAGCTCTACACCGGCGCGTTCGAACTGGAATAAAGGAGATAAATATGAAAATCAGACTCAACAAGGACGAGGAAGTCGTCCGCCGCATCAAAGAAGGCCTCAAAGCAAAAGACGGCTATTGCCCGTGCAGAGTGGGCAGAAAAGAAGAGTACAAATGTATGTGCAAAGAGTTCAGAGAACAGATCGCAGACCCGAATTTCGAGGGATATTGCCATTGCAAACTGTACTATAAAGAAAAATAAACGAAAAGCAACGCCCCTTGCGTTGCTTTTTTTTGAGTTTTTATGTATAATTGACCTATCAACCATTTGGAGGAAAAAATGAGACCTAACATCGTTTTTTATTTTTCCGACCAGCAGAGATGGGACACCGTGAACGAAGAAGTCATGCCGTTTCTTAACGAATTCAAATCGGACGGCGTGGAATTTTTGGAAAATTTTACCTGCCAGCCCGTATGCGGCCCCGCGAGAGCCTGCTTGCAGACGGGCGTTTACGCAACTCAGAACGGCAGCTTCAAAAACGCCGTCGCACTTGACAAAAACATAAAACCGATTGCCGAGTATTTCAACGAAGCGGGCTACGACACCGCCTACGTCGGCAAGTGGCACCTTGCTTCCGACAACAAAAAGCGCGTGCATGTCGAAAGAAAGCCCGTGCCAGAAGAGCTTCGCGGAGGTTATAAGTACTGGATGGCGGCGGACGTTCTGGAGTTTACTTCCACCGGCTTTGACGGCGGCTACGTTTACGACACCGACGGAAACAGAGTGGATTTTTCGGGTTACCGCGCGGACGCGATAGGCGGCTTTGCTGTGGACTACGTTTTAAATCACGAATCGGACAAACCGTTTTTCCTGTTCGTTTCCCAGCTCGAGCCGCATCATCAGAACAATCATCACGCTTTTGAGGGCCCTGAAAAATACAGAAAACAATTTGAAAATTATCCGCTTCCGTCGGATCTGACTTTTTTGAAGGGCGACTACGAAAAAAGCTACCCTAACTACCTTGCGGCGATAAGGTCCCTGGACGACAACTTCCGCCGTTTGGTGGACGCGCTTGCGGAAACCGGTCGGCTTGAAAACACCGTCGTTTTTTACACGTCCGATCACGGCTGTCATTTCAAAACCAGAAATCTGGAGTACAAAAGAAGCCCTCACGACGCAAGCATTCATACGCCGCTTATTATTTGGGGCGGAGCGTTCAGGGGCGGCAAAACCGCGGATTATCCGACGAGCCTTATCGACCTTCCTGCCACGCTTCTGGACGTTGCAGGGATAGAAGTGCCGAAGTCGTTTGCGGGCAAATCGCTGCTTAAAGTGCAAAAAGGCGAAGATAAACCCCGTGAAGCGGTGTTTGTGCAGGTTTCCGAGTCGCAGACGGCGCGTGCGGTCAGAACCTCGCGTTACACCTACAGCGTCAGAAGCTTAAACCCGCCGTACATATCGGGGCGGATGGGCGCGAAGGTCTATTTCGAGGATTATCTTTACGACAACGAGGTCGATCCCGACCAAAAGCGCAACCTCGTTAAGGACAAAAATTACGCGGACGTGAGAAAACAGCTCAAAGCGCTGCTTCTTAAGGAAATGAAGAAAGCCGGCGAAGCGGAACCGAAAATTCTGCCTGCCGTTATCGTGAGGAAAAAGTGATGGAAAAACACGTTAAAAAATCGGAATACGCATGTTTTACGACGGCAACTTTCGGCCGTTCGATGATGTATAATCTGTATTCGATGTTTGCGCTGGTGTTCTTCACCGAGTGCGTGTTGAAGGGAGTGCCGAATGCGGGCAAAATTGCCGGCACGATCATTTTGGTGGCGAGAATTTTCGACGCCCTGAACGATCCCGTTATGGGCATAATCGTGGACAAAACGCAGACAAAATACGGAAAATTCAGACCGTATCTGCTGTGGTCGCCGTTTCTTATTGCGGTGGCGACGACGCTTCTTTTCTGGAACGCGGGCATAAATTCCGCCGCGGGGAAAGTGGCTTACTGCGCGGTTACCTATATCGTGTGGGGCGTGTGCTTCACCATTCAGGACATTCCGTTCTGGGGACTTTCTTCGGCAATCTCGCCCGACGAAAACGAAAGAACCAAATTCATTTCCGTCGCAAGGCTCGGAAGCACGTTCGGCGGCATAATCCCGACGCTTCTTGTGCCGATGCTCACCGACAGCATGGATCAGAGCAAGGCGTATCTGCTGGCAGGACTTCTGATAGGCTTTATCGGCAGCGGTCTGTCGCTTCTGGCGTTTTTCGGAACAAAAGAAAAACTTATCCTGCACACCGAACCGAAGAGCGTCAAGGAAATTTTCGGCGGATTTATCAAAAACAAATACCTCATGCTTCTCATCGGAAGCTGCCTGCTGGCTTCCACCGTCATGATGGCGCAAACCGCAAGCCCGTACGTGGCGAAATATCTGTTCGACTATCAGAAAGTCGTTTCCGAAAGCGGAGTGGTGAGCTACAAATTGCTCTACGCCGACGGCACGCAAAGCTTTTTGACGAAGGGACTTATTCTGACGGTGCTGTCGGTTATGATAGGCGTGGGCATGGTTCCCGCCATGCTGCTTCTGCCTATTTTGAAGAAAAAATTCGATTTCAAAATCATATACATTTTCTCCATGCTATTCGGTGCGGCGGTGAACGTGATTTTGTATTTCGTAGGCTTCGATAAGCTGGGAAAAGCGTCGATATTCGTGCTGTTCTTCTTCCTCATTCTGGTGGGGATACCGCTCGGAATATACAACGTCATCACCTACAACATGGTGGCCGACGCAACCGACTATATGGAGTGGAAAAGCGGTCAGCGCATCGAGGGCATAAGTTTTGCCGCGCAGACGCTGATAAGCAAGGCTTCCGCGGGCGTAGCAAGCCTCATTACCGGTTTCGTGGTTGACGCAAGCAACATCGAAAAGTTCACCACCGAAGGCTTCTGGGTTACGCCGGAAACGGTTTCGGAGGGGCTTTCGGTGCCGACGGCGGAAAACGTCGCCGACGTCAGAGGCTGGATATTCATCATGATAACGCTTATTCCGGCGGCGGGCATGCTTCTTACCTGCATACCGATGGCGTTCTACGATTATTCCGGAAAGAAAAAACAAAAGATAAAGACCGAGCTCGAGGTTATCAGAGAAGAACGTCTTAAATCTTTGCAACAATAAAAAGTATGGCGAACAATAAAAAGCGGCGCAAAATCGCGCCGCTTTTTGGTTTATAAAACGGAATTATTTTTCAGTGCCGTAAAGCACGAGGCCCAAAATTTCCATCGAAACGTCAACGGTTGAAATTTCGCCGTCTTCGTGCACGGTGAAGATAAGGAACGGTTCGGTGTCGGGATCGAATCTGCCGATATATACGGCCGTCCATTCTTTGCCGTCCGCGCCTTTGACCTTTTTGACGCAATAGGTGGAGTTGATTTCAAACCCGAAGCCCGGCTGGAGCACGGCATTTTCAGGAAGCTTGCCTTCTTTGGTGATGCTGTTCCAGATTTCGGTGCCATTGAGATTATCCGCGCCGATAATTTCCACGCCGATGCTGCGTTTCACAACCTCGAGGGCGGCGGAGAAGTCGTCGACGGTGGCTCCCGGGAACATGTTTTTGCAATATTCTCTGACGATGTCTTCAACGTCCAGATCGCCCATAACCTTTCCGGCCATAAGCTCCTCGAATTTTAAGGTGCCGAGAAGCGCGTTTATGATAGGGATAAATTTGTCGGCTATGGTGACGGTGGTTCTGAAGGTGCCGTCGTCGTAGAAGGAGAACCTGCAATCCGGACCGAAAACGCCGAGGTCCATCAGGTTTTTGCCGACAAGATCAGGGAAGCCGACGTTGTCGAGAGTTATTTTGTCGAAGTAGAATTCGCGGTCGTAGTCGAAAATGTAGGTGTCTTCCGCGTAGTTTCGAGGAAGGTTTACGCTGTTGCATTTTGCGGTGTAGTTTCTGACGCCGTCAAAGTACGCTTCGGAAACCTCTGCAAAGGTGCTTGCTTTTTGCACGGCCGCTTTAAGCGCGTCGCGATCCAGATCGGTTTCTGCGTACAGGCGATCGATTTGTTCGCATCTCAAGGTTTTGTAGTTTTTGACGCCGTCCTTTTCGCTTGCAAGGCCGATTTCGACGAGCTTGTTCTGAATGAGGTTTGCAAGAACCGCGTGTCCTTCGTCGGAAGGGTGAACGCCGTCCACGAAAATAAGACGTTTGCCGCGCTCGGGATCTTCGTCGAAGATACGGCCGAATTCGGCGTAAGCGTCGATGATGTGGATCTTTTTGTCGGGGTGTTCGGCAAGATAAGCGGGAACGATGCTGTCAAGTCTGGAGAGCAGTTCGTTGCCGAGGCGTCTGTAGTCGGAAGGCTGAATGCCGACGGAGGCGAGCTTTTTCTTGACGGAGGTTTCCATAAGCTTGCTTTCGGCATAGACCGGATTGTAAACGTTCTGGAACATAATGTGCGCCTTCGGGTTCATTTCCCTGAGGCGGACGATGATTTTGGCAATGTTTGCTTCAGCGCCTTTTATGGCCGCGTTGAAGGTTTCGGATTCGCCCTTGACCTCTCTGTCGTAGAGCATGGTGCCGAAATCCGCCTGCAAAAGGTCGTTGCCCAAAATGGAAACGTGTATGACGTCGGCGGTTCTTATTAAACTGGCGGAAATTGCGGCGTTGGTGTCCTCACGATTTATAAACGCCAGCATCTGCTTGGTCTGATTGCCGGAAATGGCGCGGTTGTGATAGTAATAATCGTTGACCTGGCCGATAACGCCCGGGTAACCGTAGTTATCCCTTTCTTCCAGAGGGGAAGGGCCGGCAACGGCTTCGCCGATAGAATCGCCGAGATAAACTATGGACAATTTTTCCTTGCCGCCTTTGTCGCACGCCGCGACGGCCGTCAGGCAGCCCACGACGAGAATCAGACACAACACGGCCGCCACGATTTTTTTGTTCATAAATAGTCCCTCCTTAATCATTCGATAGAATAAGTTTACATTATGCTTGCAAAAAATTCAAGTTATTTTTGCGGTGTGGCAAAAAATAAGACAAAATATAAATTATTGTTGCAATGTCGGGGGTTCGGTGTTATAATATATCCAACGTAAAACAAGCGGGAAAAATAACCCTTCGCTTGTTATTTTCAAAACAAATTTCAGGAGATAAACTTATGGCAAAAGACAACAAAAATTCTGTCGGCAAAGAACTTTCGGACAAATTGTCCTACGTCAAAAAACCGCTTTTCGAAAGTCTGGACGAGGACGGCGTGAAAAAAGTTTTCGACTATTCCGAGGGCTACAAACAATTTCTGGACGCTTCCAAAACCGAGCGCGACGCCGTGAAAACGACGATCGCCATTGCGCAGAAACACGGTTTTACCGAATATAAACTCGGAGATAAACTGTCGGTAGGCGACAAAAAATACCTCAACAACCGCGGTAAGAGTCTGGTTCTTTTGAAGATAGGCACCGAGGAGGCTCTTTCGGAGGGAGTGAGAATCATCGCTTCCCATATCGACAGCCCGAGGCTCGACATCAAGCAAAATCCGCTTTACGAAGACGAAGGCATGGCCTTTTTGAAAACGCACTACTACGGCGGCATCAAAAAATATCAATGGACGGCGATTCCGCTTGCTCTTCACGGAGTGGTTTCCACCTCGGACGGCAGAAACGTAAGCGTGGTCGTGGGCGAAAACGACGACGATCCTATTTTTTACGTCAACGACCTTCTTCCGCACCTTTCCAAGGAGCAGAACGTCAAACCGCTCGCAACCGCAATCGACGGCGAAACCCTGAACGTTCTGGTGGGCGGCTTGCCGTTTAAGGACGACGAAGTGAAAGAAAAAATCAAGCTCACCGTTCTCAAAAAACTGAACGAAAGCTATAATATGGTTGAATCGGACTTTTTGTCCGCAGAGCTTTGCGCCGTGCCTGCAATGAAGGCAAAGGATGTCGGCTTTGACAGATCCATGATTGCCGGCTACGGCCATGACGACAAAGTGTGCAGCTATCCTGCAATTTCGGCAATAACAGAAATGACAGGCGACAAAACCGTTATGGTGGTTCTCGCCGACAAGGAAGAAATCGGCAGCGAAGGCAACACCGGCATGCAATGCGCAATCTACGAAGACGTTCTTTCGGAAATCGCCGACGCATTCGGCAAAAAGGCTTCCTATATCCGCGCGAACGCAAAATGCTTGTCCGCAGACGTAATAGCTTGCTACGATCCGAACTTCGGCTCCGTTTACGAAAAGAAAAACAGCGGACTTTTGGGTTACGGAACGGCAATCTGCAAATTTACGGGCGCAGGTGGCAAGAGCGGAAGCAACGACGCTTCGGCAGAATTTGCGGGAGAGCTCAGACGCCTTCTCGACGCAAACGACGTCAACTGGCAGGTCGCAGAGCTCGGCAAAGTGGACGCGGGCGGCGGCGGTACGGTTGCTAAATACATCGCAAAACTCAACGTTGACACCATCGACATCGGCGTGCCGGTTATCAGCATGCACGCGCCGTACGAGCTGGTTTCCAAAGCCGACCTTTACAGCACCTACAAGGCTTTCGAAGCGTTTGTAAAATAGGGGTATGAATATGTACGAATTTGACGTAGTGGACGCAACCGAAAAATGCGTCGAATGGATCAGAAACTGGTTTGAAAAAAACGGCAAGGGCTGCACCGCGGTGGTGGGCATTTCCGGCGGCAAGGACAGCAGCGTGGTTGCGGCTTTGTGCAAAAAAGCGCTGGGAACGGAGAGAGTTCTGGGAGTTCTGATGCCGCGCGGGGTTCAACCGGACATTGATTTCAGCTACAAGCTTTGCGAGCATCTGGGCATCAAATACACCGTCGTCAACATCGCCGAAGCCACCGACGGCCTCATTTCGGCCGTTAAGGGCATAGAACCTACGAGGCAGGCGCTGGTGAATCTGCCGCCGAGGATAAGGATGAGCGCGCTGTATCTCGTTTCCCAAAGCGTCGGGGGCAGGGTGGCAAACACCTGCAACCTCAGCGAAGACTGGGTGGGCTATTCCACGCGCTACGGCGACAACGCTGGCGACTTTTCGCCGATATCGTGCTTCACCGTCGACGAAGTGAAAAAGATAGGCAAATATCTGGGGCTTCCTTCCGTGCTGACCGACAAAGCGCCGTCCGACGGACTTTCCGGCAAAACCGACGAAGACAACCTCGGTTTCACCTACGCCGTGCTTGACAAGTATATCCGCGAAGGCGTCGAACCGGACGCCGAAACCAAGGCGCGCATTGACCGTCTGCACGAAATGAATTTGTTTAAGCTTTCCTATATGGACTGCTTCAAATATCAAAAATAAACGAATTAAGGTAACAAAAAACGCCGTTCACGCGGCGTTTTTTTGATGTTAAGTTGCTATTTGGAAAATTCCCACCTAGTGCGAGCCTTGTAAACCTCGCCTTTCTTGAGGATTACGGACGGGAAATTCGGGTGGTTTACGGAGTCCGGGTAGCACTGCGTTTCCAGACAAAAACCGTTTCGGAGGTCATACGTCGAACCGCCTTTTCCGCGGCGCTTTGTCAGAAAGTTTCCGCTGTAGAACTGCACGCCCGGACGGTCGGTGAAAACCTTCAGGGTTATCAAGGTTTCGTCGCCTTTGGCTTCTGCGGCAAGGCCGTAAGAAAAGAGCGGTTTGTCCAGAACGAAGTTGTGGTCGTAACCCGGGCCGTAGGAAAGTTGCAGATTTTTTGCGTTTATATCCTTGCCGATAGGCTTTGAGGTTCTGAAGTCAAACGGCGTGCCCGAAACGTCCGTGACGGTGCCGTCCGGAATGAGGGTTTCGTCCACGGGAGTTATGGCGCCGGCGTTCAGGTAAAGCTCGTGGCTTAAAACGTCGCCCGAGCCCTGGCCGTTGAGGTTGAAATAGGTGTGGTTTGTGAGGTTGCAGACGGTGTCCGCGTCGGAAACCGCCGTATATTCGACGTCAACGCCGCCGTTTTTCAGGCGGTAGCAGACGGAAACTTTCAGCATTCCCGGGTAATTCTCGTCGCCGTCGGGGCTTACCAGCGAAAATCGGACGCCGTCCGAAAGCTCCTCGGCCGTCCAGATTTTGTGGCTGAAACCGATTTTTCCGCCGTGCAGATGGTTCGGTCCGTTGTTTACGAACAGGTGATACTCTTTGCCGTTCAGGCCGAAAACGCCTTTTGCGATGCGGTTGCCGCATCTGCCTACGACTGCGCCGAGGTAGCCGTCGTTTTCAAGATAGCCGGACAGGTCGTCGTAGCCCAAAGCCACGTCGACGCCCTTATATTTCAGGCTTTGCACGGTGGCGCCGAAGGTCAGAAAGACGGCTTCAAGGTCGCCGTCCCCGACGGTGTAAGCGTACACGTCCTCGCCGTTTGTTTTTCCGAAAAGTTTTTTGGTTATATTCATAATTACCTCGCAGTGGTTTATGAAATTATTTTAGCACGGTTTTCGCCGGTTCGCAAGCAAAAGAGAAAATCCGCATAGGTTATTTTGCCGGTTCAACACTTGACAGAAAAAACAGAATTTGATAACATTATTTATAGTTCTTTTTTTGGAGGAATTATGGAATTTCTTACCGAAGCCATCACCCTGATCACATGGAAGCACGTCGTCATGTGGATCGTGGGCGGATTGCTTATCTTTTTGGCAATCAAATTCAAAATCGAGCCGTCGCTGCTGCTCCCGATGGGGTTTGGCGCGATACTCGTAAACATACCGCTTTCCAACGTTCTCACGGCCGAAGGCTCCGAAACCGCCGGCATCATCGAGTGGATGTTCGACATAGGGATTGCCGCCAGCGAAGCGATGCCTATATTGCTCTTTATAGGTATAGGCGCAATGATAGATTTCGGACCGCTGCTTGCAAACCCTAAACTGTTTCTGGTGGGCGGCGCGGCGCAGTTCGGCATATTTATGACCATATCCGTTGCCACGCTTTGCGGTTTCAGCCTCAACGACGCGGCGTCTATCGGCATAATCGGCGCGGCCGACGGCCCGACTTCCATTATGGTCGCCATTGCGCTAAACAGCAAATATCTCGGCGCAATCATGGTGGTGGCCTATTCGTATATGGCGCTCGTGCCTATCATTCAGCCTGTTGTGGTGAAAGCGATAACCACCAAAAAGGAAAGGCTTATTCGCATGGACTACACTCCGGCCTCTACTTCGAAGCTTACCAAAATTCTGTTCCCGATAATAGTTACGTTGGTTGCGGGCCTCATCGCTCCTAACAGCCTGGCGCTCGTGGGCTTTTTGATGTTCGGCAACCTGCTTCGCGAATGCGGAGTGGTGAACAGCCTCTCCGAAACGGCGAAGAACAATCTGTCCAACCTCATCACGCTGCTTCTCGGCATAACCATCGCGTTCCAGATGCAGGCGGAAAACTTCGTGACGGTGCAAACCCTCATGATTATGGGCTTTGGGCTGTTCGCTTTCGTGTTCGACACCGTGGCAGGAGTTATGCTTTGCAAAGGCATGAATCTCGTGTCCAAAAAGAAAATCAACCCTATGATCGGCGCGGCGGGCATTTCGGCGTTTCCGATGGCGGCAAGAACCGTTCAAAGGCTCGGCCTCGAAGCGGATCCTACCAACCATCTTCTGATGCACGCGGCAGGCGCAAACGTTTCCGGTCAGATAGCTTCGGCAATCGTCGGCGGACTTATTCTCGGCTTGATTTAAGGAGGAACGAACATGTTATTAGGTAAACTTATCGCAGTCAGCGAAGAAGTCGGCAACAATTTTATGAAATCTTTGGAAATTATGTGGAAAGGCGTGGTGGCAATATTCGTGGTTATCGCGCTGGTCATACTTTGCACCGAAGTTCTGAAGCGTTCCATCAAAGTGGCGGCGGCAAAAAAAGCGCTTAAAGAGCAGGAAGCCGCATCTGCAGGCACGGACGCAGAAAACAAAAAATAGCAAAAACCGATTAAAAAACCGAGGGAAGCCCCTCGGTTTTTGGATTTTTGGCAAAAAAAAATCGTTTTTCGAAAAAATTGCAAAAAAACGCTGGACATATTTCGTTTTGCGTGATATGCTTTTTGCATCAATAGGTAGAGGCGCAGGTTTTATGACAAACCGCAGGCACGAACCGAGCTTGCGGCGGGAAAGGAAAACTTGCCGAAAGTTTGACGGCTCGGGTTCGCGGACGTCAGGCTTGGGACAACGCATAATATGCGTTGTACTGTCACCGCAAGGTGGAGCGCTATCGGCATTGAACGAGCTTTTTCGTGTCGCAATGTTTGGGTAGCATTGCGATTTTTTTATGCCGCTCCGTCAAAACACAAAAAAGGAGCAAACCTATGAAAAAAACTTCAATCGGGATTTTATCTCTAATTATGGTTGTTTTAACCGTCGTTTTAGGCAGTTTCGCGCTGACAGGCTGCGGAAAGAACGAAGACGACAATTTGTACGTCGGCCTGGAGTGCGCCTATCCGCCGTTCAATTTCACTCAGACGTCCTCGGGGAACGGCGCGGTGAAGATCGAAGACTCGGAGGGTTGGGCGAACGGCTACGACGTGATGATTGCCAAACGAGTGGCGGAGGGCCTGGGTAAAAACCTCGTCATAAGAAAAATCGAATGGGACGGGTTGCTGCCGGGGGTAACGTCGGGGCATCTGGACCTCGTTATTGCAGGCATGAGCCCTACGGACGAAAGAAGGCAGTCGATTGATTTTTCCGATTCGTACTACGATTGTTCGTTGGTTATCGTCGTAAGGGCGGACGGGAAGTACGCTTCGGCAAAGTCGCTTGCGGACTTTTCGGGCGCGACCATCGTTGCGCAATCGGGCACTTTCCACGACACCGCTCTGAAAGCGGAATGCGGAAACTACGGCATAACGAGAGCCACGCCGATGGAAAGTTTCCCCGCAATGACGGCGGCGCTGAAAGCCAAGGCCGTTGACGGCTACGTTGCGGAAGATCCGGGCGCAAAAGCCGACTGCGCGGCAAATCCCGAGCTTACTTATATTCGGCTTAAAAACAACGACACCGGCTTCAAAACAGGTGTGGGCGACGCGGTTATAGCAATCGGCATGGCAAAAAACAGTCCGTTGAAAGACGGTATAAACAGAATTCTTGCGGGAATTTCTGACGAAGAACGTCTGGCGATGATGAACGAAGCCGTGGAGCTTGCAACAGGAAACAGCAATTCGAAAACCGGCTTTTTCGAAAAGGTTGCGTCCATTTTGAAAAATTATTACGGCTGGATACTTAAAGGCGTCGGCTACACCGTTTTGGTGGCGATAATCGGCACCGCCGCGGGACTTTTCATAGGCGTACTGGTGGGCGTTTTCCGCACGACGGAAAAGCCGAAGAATAAAAACGCGGCTTTTTTAAGAAAAATTGCGGACTTTTTGCTGTCGGCGTATATCGAGATATTCAGGGGAACGCCGATGATGGTGCAGGCGATGGTTATTTTTTGGGGCTTTGCGCTCCTCAACGACGGCAACACCATGAACGTTACGCTTGCGGGCCTTATCATAGTTTCCGTGAACACGGGCGCATATATGGCCGAAATAGTGAGAGGAGGCATCATTTCCGTAGATAAAGGCCAGTTCGAGGGCGCCGAGGCCATCGGCATGACGCATTTTCAGACTATGACAAACGTCGTTTTGCCGCAGGCTCTCAGAAACATCATGCCGTCGGTGGCAAACGAATTCGTCATCAACATAAAAGACACCTCGGTGCTGAACGTCATCAGATTTACGGAGCTGTTTTTCTACGCAAAGTCCATAGTGTACAACACCTACGCCACCTTTGAAACCTATCTTATCGTGGCGGTGATATACTTCGTGCTGACCTTCTCCATAACGAGAGTGCTTCGCCTGGCGGAGAAGAAAATGGACGGCAAGGAAAATTATCGCATAATGGGTTCGCAGAATATGGACGCCGAATCCATCGTCAAAGAAAACAAAATTTTGGGAGGTAACGAAAATGCCTGACGCTTTGATCGAAGTTAAACACCTCGGAAAAATTTTTGGCGATCACGAGGTTTTGAAGGACGTGGACTTTTCGGTGGAAGCGGGCGACGTAACCTGCATAATAGGCCCGTCCGGCAGCGGAAAATCGACGCTTCTAAGATGCATAAATCTTTTTGAAACGCCGAGTTCCGGGGAAATTCTGTTCCACGGCGAAAACATTTTGCAAACGAAAAAACCGCACGAATATCGCCAAAAGGTGGGCATGGTTTTTCAGTCGTTCAATCTGTTTTCCAACATGACGGTGCTGAAAAATTGCACGGTCGGCCCGAGAAAAGTGCTGAAAATGAAATCCGCCGAAGCGGAAGCGGAGGCCAAAAAATATCTGGAGCTCGTCGGCATGGGCGCCTACGTCAACGCAAAACCGAAACAGCTTTCGGGCGGGCAAAAACAGAGGGTGGCCATAGCAAGGGCGCTTGCAATGAAGCCTGAGGTGATTTTGTTTGACGAACCGACTTCCGCGCTGGATCCGGAGATGGTGGGCGAAGTTCTGGCGGTTATGAAAAATCTGGCGGAAGCGGGCCTTACGATGCTCATCGTAACGCACGAAATGGGCTTTGCAAAGGACGTTGCAAAAAAAGTGGTTTTTATGGACGGAGGCGTCATCGTCGAACAGGGAAGCCCGGAGGGAATTTTCACCGCGCCGAAGGAAGAGCGCACCAGAGCGTTTCTGGCGCGCGCGCTTACGAAAGCCGAATAAAACAAAACGAAAATATGGCGAAAAAAGCGAGGAATTATCCTCGCTTTTTGATTATTCCTTCATTATTCGGCCGTGTGATTTGACTTTTTGAACGCCGTTTTCAGGTTCAACGCCTTGTAGGCGGAAACGAGACGGGAAAAAGATTCCTTGCTAAAAAGTCGCCAGATAAGGCAAACTATCGCTACAAGCAAAAGACCGAATACCGCGCCCGTCATTGCTCCCAAAAAATCTATTAAAACGTCCGATAAGGTGCAGAATCTGCCGGGGGTGAATTTTTGTATGAGCTCGGAAATGCCCGCGTACGTAAAGGATAAGGCGGGAGTCAGAACGGCGCACATCCGTTTGCGCTTCGTAAGCAAAAACGTGGTGCCGAAAATGCCGAACCCTAAAATCGCCGAAAGTCCCATGTGTCCCACCAGCTTGCGGGTGAAAGAGTAGGCGTCTTCAAACAGCCCCGTGTTCACCTCGAACTCGGCAGTGAGCGTCGGATCGATGGTGCTTGTGCATCTAACGACGGTTTTACCGAAGAATTTGGTTTTGAAAACCCCGTCTTCGGTGATTTTGCCTTTTCCGGAAACCACTTCCCACTTTGCGTCGTACCAGTAAGGCCGAGGCGTGTGCCGCGCCCAAAACGTATATTCGGTGTTAGGCGAAAACTTGTTGCTGCTGGTCACGATTTCCAGAGCCGTCGGCGTAACGTGGGAAACGGTGATTTCGGTTGTGGCGATGACGGATTTGTCGTAGCGGGAAACGAACGTAACGGTGGTTTTGCCCGGCTGCAGTGCTTTCAGCGACGTCTGCGTTGCGTGCAGGATGCCGCCGCTGCATTTGATTTCGAAGTCGGAAGCTGCGGATTTCGGAGCGACCTCTTCGATAAGTTTTGATATTTTTAAGGTTTTGCCGTGAGTTATCGTGACGTTCTGTTTCAAAACCACGGAGGAAGGCTTGACGAACGACGGATTTTCCCCTACGGTAACGGTGGCGGAAACGGTTTTTCCGATGTCCTTGTAATAGGCCGTCAACGTCGCGGTGCCCGGGCTTATCCCCGCGGCCGTGCCTCTCCAGACGTTCACCACCGATTCGTCGGAGGAGGTTATTTCGTCCGGAGCAAACGGCGACGCGCTGCCGTCGTTAAACAAAAGCGCCACGGTTTTGCCTACGATAATATCCTTTTCGGGACGCATGACGATGTCGGTCGTTTCCGGATCGTCGCCGTAGCAATTTACGGGCAGAGTCGTTTTCCTTTGCGGATTGCTTTTGAGCGTTGCGGTTATCGTTACGGAACCGCGCGATACGCCCGTGATAACTCCGTTTTGATCGATTTTTACAACGGATTCGTCGGAAGATGAAAATTCAAGCTCACGGTCGGTGGCAGTTTTCGGCGTGAACGTAACCTTCATTTTGTACGACTTGCCGTTATAAAGCGTCTTATTGAATTCGGCAAAATCCACGCTTTGCGTAGGTACGTTTCCGTCAAGCTTTTGCGACAAGCCGAACAGCTTGTTCAGCTTGTTTAAAACGGCGTTCGTGCTTTGGCTGCTTTGCTGCGACGGAATTGCCGACATCGCCCATAGTGCCGTCCACAAAAGTACCGTGCAGCACAGCGCGACGACGCCGAGGATTTTCAGCCGCTTGAATTGTTTTTGATTTGAGGTAGGATTCATAACCGTTTGCCCCCGGCCGCTGCGTTTTCGAGTCGGTTGCGGTCGATTTCGTCTTTGATTTTTTGGTATTTTTCGCCGTAGAGCCAGTAACGTTTTTTGTACGAAACGTAGCCGAGCGAACCCAAGGAATAGGTTACGACGTGGCCGGTTTTTAATTTCGCATTCATAATTTCCCCTTTATTTAATTCGGTTTACGTCAAATTAAGTAATATAATATAATTTTAGCGGATAATTTGTCCGAAATCAACCTATTTTGGAAAAAGGTTTTTCGGCCTGGCACAAAAATGACTTTTTCGGCCGTTGACAGAAAATGAGCTTTAGGTTTATAATAGAAAAGTCCGAAGATTTAAGGTTGGTCTAAGTGTTCGGGAACATAATTGAAAAAAAACGAAGGTGAACTTATGCAATGGGTGCTGTTCGCGGCAGCGGTGATACCGCCCGCGATACTGATGATTTATATCTACAAAAAAGACAAGGTTGACAAGGAGCCGACAGGACTTCTATTGCGTCTGCTGCTTGCGGGGGCGCTGTCGGTCGTTTCGGCAATCATTCTGGAAAGCGTGGGCATGGCCCTTGCGGGGCTTGTGGCCGAAAGCGGCAGCGCGCTTTACAACGCGCTTACCTGTTTTTTGGTTATCGCCACCGCAGAAGAGGGCGGAAAGTTGTATTTTCTGAAGCGCAGAACCTGGCATAACCGCAATTTCACTTCGACGTTCGACGGCATAGTTTACGCGGTGTTCGTTTCGGCGGGCTTTGCGATTGTGGAAAACATAATGTACGTTTTCACCAACGGAACCATTTACGTCGCACTTTTAAGGGGCGTTACGGCAATCCCGGGGCACATCAACTTCGCCGTGTTTATGGGATATTTTTACGGGCTGGCGAAACGTTCGGTTCTTTTCGGCGAATTCGAAAAAGCCAACCGCTACAAAAAGCTGGCCTTCTGGGTGCCGGTTTTGCTGCACGGACTGTACGACTTCTGCTTGCAGATGAACAGCACCGTTTTTACGGTTATATTTACGGTGTTCGTCGTCGTTATGGACGTGTTCGTCATAGTGAAGGTCAGAAAATGGTCCAAAGACGACAAGACTTTTGCGGCGGATATTGCGGAAAGTTATGACGGTTCCGACCCATTCGATCTGAACTGACGAAAAAAATTTCAAACAATTTTCAAAAATCACCAACAAAAACCGCTTTTGGTTTGTTTATTTATCAGGAACCGATATCGAGGACAACATGAATAACAGAAAACTCAACAAGATGATGCTCGATTTGAAATTCGGCGAAAACGTTCTGGCCGACATTTATTCCGAAACCCGCAAAGTCGTTTACGCATTCGTTCTGACGTACGTTCAAAGAAAGGAAGACGCAGAGGACGTTATGCAGGAAACCTACATAAGAGTGCAAAGCGGCATCGCAGGCTACAACGAGGGAAACGCCCTTGCCTGGATTTTGCAGATAGCAAAAAATCTGGCAATCAACTTGCGCTATAAGGCAAAAAGAGAAGTGGCGGTGGACTATTCGGAAAACGAGGCGCTGTTCGGAAGCTACGGTCTGTCGGAGGACAGCGTTGCGACCAAGGCGCTCCTCACCAAGCTGGATCGGGACAGAAGCCGCATCGTGGTTCTGCATCTTCTTGCGGGCTACAAATTCAGAGAGATATCGACCATGCTGGACATTCCGCAAAGTACTGTCAGGTGGATGTACGGCGAAGCCTTGAAGACGCTGAAAGACGCGCTTGAGAAGGAGGAACAAATATGACAGAAAAACAAATTAAAAAGAGGTTAGAATTAGAAATGGACAAAAACGCACCTAAAAAAACCGCGGCCGCAAAGACCTCGGGAGCAGCAAATTCCGGTAAAAAGAAAACCTTTATTTCTATCATTGCGGGAGCCTGTGTTCTTGCTTTGGTCATCGGTATCGCGGCTATCGTCGTGAACAAAAACAAGGATAAAGACCAAGTTTCCTACGTCGCCGTTGACATCAACCCTTCCGTCGAATTCTTGGTTGACAAAGACGGAAAAGTCGTCACCGTTATTCCTGAAAACGAAGACGCGCAGATTTTGCTCGCCGGCGAAGAACTCGAGGGCCTGACCTTCGAAGCAGCCATCGACAAAGTCGGCACACTGGCAGTTAAATGCGGTTATCTTAAAAACGACAACAACCAGGTTACCATAACCGTTTCGGGGAGCGTCGAACTCAGCGCAAGCCTTTATGACGTGGCTAAAAACGCAATAGAAACCGCAGGCAAAGCAGTGGGCGCAGTGGTCACCGAAGGCACCAACTATCTTTTGGAAAGAGAAGTCGCTTACCTTAAGAGCAACAATCAGGGCAAAGAAGGTTACGACACTCTTACCGCAGGCAAGCTCCGTCTTATCAAAACCGCTATGCTCGCAGATCGCACTCTCACCATGGACGACGCAGTCAAAATGAGCGAAGAAGATCTTGTCAAACGCGTGAACGAACACAAAGAATACCTGAAGGGCAAAGTCGAAACTTCCCTTGCAATCGCAACCGAAGGCGCAACCACCCTTTACGAAGTTTCCAAACAAGCTTACCTTGACAGCGCATACGTTTCGGTTGCTTCTGAAAGCCTTAAGAGCGACATCCTTGGCGGCGGAGCAAAAACCTATAGCGCGGCAAAATACCTCGCTCTGAACGCCACCTACGGCATTCTGAACGGTGTTTCCGATATGCTCGACATCTATAAGGCAAACCCTGTCATCACCGAAGACGACGTTCTCAACCTGCTCAACTTCGTGGACGCAGACGCCGACGAAGAAGCCGTGGCCGTCGTGAACGAAATCAAAGCCGCTTACGGCGAATGCACTTTGGACAATATCCAAAAATACATCAAATCTCTGGCCTACGACGAAGAAGGCAACGCAAGAAAACTTGAAATCGCCTTCCAGATCTACACCGGCACCGAAGAAAACGATCAGATCCTTGCCGCAAAAATGGCATTGTCCGCTGACGGTTTCGACCTCTCCGGTATCCTCGGCCCTATCTCCGGATATATTAAGATCGGCGGAGAAGAAGGCAGCTTCGGTGAAATGGTTGACAACTTGTTCTCGGCTCTCGGCGTGAAAGTTTCCGAAATCAAAGATCAGGCTACCCTCGAAAACGCCATCACCGCAGTTAAGGACGCTCGCGACAAAGCTCTTGCAGATTGCGCTTTCAGCGACGAAGAACTCAAGGCTGTTGAAGAAAAACAAGCTTCCTACGCAGAAAAAATCGCTTCTTTCGAAAAAACCATGACCGACGCTATCGCAAGCGCGAAAGCAAACTTTGAAAAAATGATCGAAGCAAGCAAGAAAACTCGCATCGAGGCAAACGGCAGCATCACCATCGGTTAAAATCAACACTAACCCTCCCAGAAAACAGTGTTTACAAAAAAACGCATCCCGCAAGGGGTGCGTTTTTTGCGTAAGAAAACCACCTCGATTGCGGGTGGTTTTCGTGTAAAAACTATTTTGCTTTCTTTTCCGCTTTCAAGGCTTTGCGCTGAGCTTTTCTGGCGGCCTTGTTTGCTTTGGTGTTTTTGAAAATGTCCTTAAAGGATTGCAGAGGAACCACGCTCATAAGCTTGGAAGCCATGGACGGAACGGTGCGAGGGAACAGCTGATGTCCGAAGCCCATAAGGTGAGCTACCGCGCCCAGAACTATGCGGCTTTGTCTGCGAGCCATGCAGCGGCAGATAACCTTTGCCGCGTGCGGAGCGGTTTGGCCGATTTTGGTGATGAGGCCGTCTTTGACCTTTGCTTTGGCTTCTGCGCCGTCGGCGGCCTTTGCGTTATAAAGATCGGTTTTGACGGGGCCCGGCAAAACGTAGCCGACGTACCAGCCTTCGCCTTCGTATTCCTGACGGATACATTCGCTCATAGCGTAAACGGCGGCTTTGGTGCTGCTGTAGATGCTTTGTCCGGCAACCGGCAGAAGAGCGGAAGCGGAAGCGATGTTCACGTAACCCGGATATGCGCTTTTTTCAAGCACCGGAATCATGGTCCTTGCGGCGTAAATGTGGCTAAGGTAGTTGGTGTTCACCGTGCGTTCGACGTCGCGATCGGAAAGGTCGCAGATGTTGGCAAACGGGTGAATCATGCCCGCGTTGTTGATGAGAATGTCGGGTTTGAATTCGGTTGCGGCGCCGGCGGCAAAAGCTTCCCAGTTTTCACGGGAGCTGATGTCCATAGGATAAAAGCTGAAGTTTTCGCCGAGCTCGGCTTTCAATGCTTCCAGCTTGCCGACGCTTCTTGCCACACCAAGAACTTTGCAATGATATTTGTTTACGAACAGTTTCGCAAGTTCCTTGCCGATGCCGGTGGAAACGCCCGTAATGATAACGTTTTTGTTTTTAATCCAACTCATAAAAGGTCTCCTTTTGTTGATTTAAGCACATTATACAATAAAAAAATCGAAAAGGCAAAACTTTTTTGCGGGTTTTTGGCGTTATTGCCGTCAAAAAATATAAAGTCGCTTTCGAATCTTCTGCCGCAAAAGGTGGACAAATCGCCCGAAAGGTGGTATCATTTTTTCGTCGAACGATTGAAAAGAAAATCGAAACGAACAAACAGTTTTCACAAAAAGCGGTTAATATATGGATTTTGACGTCATAAAACAGAATATCGGCGATTTTCCGCTCGGAGAAACCTTTTGGTTTGAAGAAACGGACAGCACCAACGACCGCTTGAAGGAGAGCGCCGTCGGCACTTTGGCAGTTGCGGGCAAGCAATCGAGGGGCAAAGGCACCAGGGGCAGATCGTTTGAAAGCGAAGAGGGCGGACTTTATTTCAGCTTCGTTTCGCCGCCGTGGGAGAAAATAAATCTTATGACGCCTGCCGCGGCCGTGGCCGTGTCGGAAACGCTTGACGAGCTTACCGATCTTAAAACCGAAATAAAATGGGTGAACGACGTTTACGCCGGAGGCAGAAAGCTTTGCGGGATACTGTGCGAAAGGTCGAAAGAGGGAGTCGTGGTCGGCATAGGTATAAACATCGAAAACGACGTCCCGAAACAGCTTTTGGGCGGCGCAACGTCGGTGAAAATCGAGGGCGGCAAAATTCCGGATAAAGAAACGCTGATCGCCGGCATAATCAGACGATTTTCGGCGTTCGGGAATGACGAAAGCCATTCGTTTATGTCCGAATATAAGCGCAAAAATCTGGTTATAGGACGAAAAATAGAATACGTCGTAAGCGGTGAAATCCTCTCGGGCGTCGCAACGGACGTTACGGCGGACGGACTTTTGGAAGTGGACGGGGAGAGATTGCTGTCGTCCGGGGACGTAAGAATAAAGCTGAAAAATGAAATAGGGGATAATATATGACGACCGAAAAAAGACTGGAAAAGTATCAAAAACTTTTCGACAAAGGTTTGGACAAAAAGAATATGCAAAAAGTGCTGAGGCTCCTCGAAGCGCCGCACTACACGGCCAAAGAAGTGGAATCTTTCAGACTCTGGAACGACTATCTTCCGCTCGCCGACGAATTTCCGTACACCGTAGAACAACGGAATTATCACATTTTATGGGAAGTGGTGGACAGAGTCCCTCTCGGCATCAACGTGGAGTTTGCCATTCCGTTCAGAGCGATGATTGCCAAAAAGCTGTTCAAAAAATGCGGCGACGGCTTTATTGCAAACGAAGGCTGCAGGTTTAATTACGGTCACCTTATCGAGGTCGGCGATAACGTCGCATGGAACCATTGCTGCTATATCGACAGCAAAGGCGGAGTCAAATTCGGCGACTTTTCGATGATAACCGAATATTCCAGAATTTTCACGCACGGCCACAGCGAAAGCGATCACGAAGTGAGAACCTATAAGCCTGTGGAAATAGGCGAATACGCCAAAATTTATACGGCGGCGACCATTCTCGGCGGAGTTAAAATAGGGAAGGGCGCAATCGTCGCAACTGGCAGCATCGTGACGAAGGACGTGGACGATTTTCAGGTGGTTGCGGGGATACCGGCAAAACCGCTTCGAGAGCGTCGCACCGACGGCAAAGCTCCGGAGGAATTCAATCATTACACCTTAAAAGACAAGGCGTTTCAGAAATAACGAAAGTAAAAAAACCGAGCGTTTCCGCTCGGTTTTTCGTTTTGATTGAGGTTGTTATTTGGCATAGAACTCTTTGAGTCTTTGATAGAGGCTCTCGTCAAACGGAGAGGTCAGCCCCGCATAGACCAAAGTGTCGGAATAGCCGATTTCGACAACCGTGTCGCCTACGCTGTCCACTTTCACGTTGGCTTCGTCGTCGGTGAAAGTGAAGAGCTTGAAGTATTTGTTCATAGCGGCTTCGTGGCCTTCGGTTTCGGAAACCATGTAGAGCTCCAGGCAAGGCAGCATACTCATAGAGTACGAAATGTAGTAGCACGGCGATTCGATTGCGACGTATCTCCAGTAGCTCGGGTTCAGAGAAGTGGCAATGCCGTATTCGGACATAAGCTTCTCGAAGAGAGCGTCGTAGTCGTTTGCGGTGTAGGTTGCAGGGTTGCCGTCAGGATCGGTTCCGGTGTAAACGCAATATTCGAATTCGTCAACGCAGGCCGCCAGCATTACGATTGCATAAGCGTCGAACATTTGGTTGGCGTAGAGCGATTGAAAAACGTCGGTTGCCACGTTTTCAGGAAGAGCGGTGCGGAGATATGAGAGAAACAGCATTTCGTTGCCTTGGGAGTGGGTTTCTTCCAAATCGTAGGACATGCTTGCGCCATGGTTATAGATGGTGTTGTAGTAGTGGCCGAATTCGTGAACGAAAGTGAACGCGCCCGAGTAGCTGCCCGGCCCGAAGTACAGAATGGAAGTATTCTGCGCGCCGATCCAGTAACTGAATGCCCCTTGATAATTACCGGTATAGTAGTTGCCGTTCTTCATAAGCTCGTTTGCGTGCTTGTAGAAGTCGATTTCGGTTTTTCCGGCAGTTTTGCTGTTCATGGTTCTGAAATAATCGGCGACATAGTCCCCCACCGTCTTAGAAGAGAAAAACGATGCGCCCGACAGACTATAATAAAGACTTTTTGCATCTCCGTTGAGCGAGTCTTTAGGAGAATTTCTGTAGTCGTTCAGAACAGACAAATAAACCGGCTTCACATATTCCTTGAGGAATTGTCTGGTTTTTGCAACGTCTTCAGGGGTGTAGTCGCGGCTGTAAACGTTTTTGTAAGCGTAGTCGATGTAGTTATCGTAACCGGCGATAACGGCGATCTGATTTTTCAAATTGACGAATTCCTCGTAAAGTTCGAGAACGGCTTTGTCTCCGCCCGGATTTGCTATGTTTCTGAATTCAACTTCGATTTCGGAAATGCGTTTGTTGAGTTCGGCGTAAGCGTCGCCGCCGTAGCTGTCGGACGTATCGAGAGCTTCTTTAATGTCGTCTGCCGTCCAGCCGTCTTCTTCGCTGAAGAAGTATTCACGGAATTTGGTGTCGTAAATCTTGCGATACAACGAATAGAACTTGGTTATAAGGTCCGTGCGATATTCGGAAATGGTTTCGTAAAGCTCGGTATTTTTTTCGTTATCGTCGACGCAATAGAAAACGTAAGAGTATTGATATTGCTCGACAAGGTAAACGAGTTCGTCGTAGAAAGCGTTGTATTTTTCTTCAAAAGCCTTGTTCTCGGCATAAAGAGCGCTGTCTTTCACGAAAGCGTGAGCTGCGGCGTCGTAGCGATCGACTTCGGCAAGAGTGTCGGTGATTTCTTGGTACAAAGCGTCGATTTTTGCCTGTCGCGCTTCGTCAAACGTAACGACGAATTTGTCGTTATAGTTTCTTTCGCTCGGTCTGCGCCCGAAGCTCGTGCAGCCTTCCCTCTTGCAAGGATAAAAACTCATAAAATCGTCCGACGAAGAATCGAAAGCGAAGTCGTGTCCCAATGCGGCAACCGAATTCCTTTTTTCTGTTTTTCCGCAATAGCAAACAAATTCGTCATAGCCTTCTTTGTCGCAGGTTGGCTCAATGTGATTGACCACTTTGAAATCGTGTACGTGGGTTGACGCAGATTCCCATCTTGCATAAATTGTTAAGTCGGATTCCGGAACGAAACTTGTTTCTATTTTTTTACCTTCTTGTCCGGACGGGGTAGTGTACCAACCTAAAAAGAGCATGCCTTGATAGTACGGCTGTTTAGGAAGGTCAAACGTGTTTCCGATTTTAACGGATACCGTGCTGGTTTTTAATCCGTTTTGCGGATCGACGGTTATCGTATATTCCGTAGGGGCTTTGTCGCATGCGGCAAATGCTATGCACATAATTGCCATCAACAAAACCAACGTCACCGTTGCAAATTTTTTCATCTATTTGCCTCCAAAATTTAATATTGTTAGTATTATAGTTTCACTTATGAGGCAAAGTCAACGTTTTTTTGAAAAATTGTGCCGTTTTGCCGCTTATATTATGCGCTAATTGCGTTTTTTGCCGCCCGCATGGCTCGATTTTCAAAAATTTCTCCGCCAAATCGCCCCAAAACGGTTTACATCTTCCACCGTCTATGCTAAAATACCTATATCACCTGAACGGGCAATTAACTCAGCTGGTAGAGTGCTTCCGTCACATGGAAGAAGTCAGGGGTTCGAGTCCCTTATTGCCCACCACTTGGGGGCATAGCTCAGTTGGTAGAGCGCTTGAATGGCATTCAAGAGGTCAGGGGTTCGACTCCCCTTGTCTCCACCATCGAAATCGCAAGCATGAGGCTTGCGTTTTTTTGTTTACAAGGGGAGTCTTGCGCTGCTGACGCCGCGCAGCGGCAAAGCCGCAAAACCCCTGCGGGCTGACGCTCCGCTTCGCTACGCTATTCCGTCGCTACACTCCTTACGCCTCCCTTGTCTCCACCATCGAAATCGCAAGCATAACGCTTGCGTTTTTTTTGTTTACAAGGGGAATCTTGCGCTGCTGACGCCGCGCAGCGGCAAAGCCGCAGAACCCCTGCGGGCTAACGCTCCACTGCGTTTCGCTATTCCGTCGTGACATGAGCGAAGTGCAAATTAAGTCTGTACAACTATATGGATTATGTATTTGATTGACAAAATGTGAGAGAAAGTCGTATTATAAATATGCTACAAACTGAATTTTAAGAATGAAGGCACTATTACCTTGGTAACAGGTGCATTTTTCGCTATACATAGTCTTCATTCTTGAAACTTGTAGTTTGTAGCAGAACCAGCGGGGATGCACTTGTTATATTTTTGCCGAATTTTTTGAAAATCCCTGCAATATAAACAGCGAGGGAGAAGATGAAAACCCAAAAGCAACGTATTTTCAGTATTTTTGCCATTTTGACAATGGCAGTCATTTTGACGTGCATTTTTGCCGCTTGCGGCAAAATCAGCGAAAAACAAGTGCCGGTGTATAAAGGCATGACAATTTCGAGAAGTTTTGCAAAAGCAACGGCAACGGCGGCTCTCAATGATGCCTACAATACGGATTCGAAGGGCGGACAAGGGCGAGCATCGGCAGTGAGGCCTTCTATAATTGCAGCGGTTTGACGAGTGTTACAATCGGCAACAGTTTAACGAGCATTGGTGATTCTGCGTTTGTTTAACCTCGCACGAACACCTTTTAGTAGTAAAAAGCATAGTTTTATCCTCTAATTTCAATTAAAACGGGCATTTTTTGAGTTTCCTTGAACGCGGGTTCGAGGATTTTTTTATTCATACCCTTGAAAATATCGTTATCGACAAAGATTTTAGTCGTATAAATAAGAGAACCCCGAAGGCTTTCACCTTCAGGGTTCGTGTCTTTATCGTATTCAATCGGCTTGGGTTTTATGGGCGTATCGATGTAGTGTAACATAATTTCAATATGGTCGTCGCTGTAAACGTAAACTTTTTCTACGAGCAGTTCGATCATAATTTCGGGTTCTTTCTCTACGGCTTTTTTAAGATAGTTTTCGATGACCTTTTTATCTAAAACGACTTTTTCTTGCATACGCTCGAAAATAAGTTTTTCTTGTAACTCCTTACGCGTGTTTTCAAGTTCTTGCAAACGTTCTTTTGTGGTGTCGGTAATAATGCCTTGCTCGATGGCTTTCATAATGTTGTTTATGGACTTGTTTATCTGCAACAATTCCTTTTCGAGCATTTTGACGGGGTTATCTCCTAACAGTTTTGCGTTATGTTGTTTGTATATCTCGTCAACGATTACGGATAGGTTTTTACCAGTCAAAGTTTCTTGCAAGGCTTTAAGCACAATGCTTTCGAGTAAATCTTTTTTAATGAATTTGGCATTACACTTTTTTCTATCTCTCGCATTCCAGCATTTGTAATACTTGGAAACTTTGCCGGACTTCGACGTTCCGCTGTAAGAGGTCATTCTTGTGCCGCATTCGCCGCAATAAACTCTCTTTCGCAACAGATAGGAATAATCCGGGATATGATTACCGTAACGGTTAGCGTCTATTTTTGCTTTGCAACGCTCAAATAACTCCGGTTCGATGATTCGGGGATAAATATTATCGTAAACCTCGCCGTGCAACGTGTATTTTCCCGTGTATTTTTCGCCGTGAAGAATAACGTAAATATTTGCCGCGCTGAACGGTTTACCGCGATAGAGTATACCGCGTTCGGCAAAACTTATTGCAATTTCGTTGCCGCGTTCGCCTGCGGCATACCTTTCAAATATCTCTTTGACGATATCTCAACGCTCCGGAATTGACTCGCGAAATGTGCTATGAACTTATTGACCGAATAATAATCGGCGGCTCGCAAAGCGTAACGGGAAAAGAACGCGAAATAGAGATTGTTTACAAAATAGACATTTCTTCCGTTATGCGGCACAGACTTAAAAAATAGCCTAATTTAGTGCAAAAATACAATAAAACAGCGAAAAGTGTATGTTTCAATGCGATTCATACACTTTTTTAATGCCAAAACACTTATATTGTGTACGTCCATAAAATTGTGTCGCAACAAGCACACGCCACGGTTGCAAATACAAGTTGAGAGATAAAAATAAAACTATTGTTTCTCTCGATATTTTGTAAATTCTAAAATCTTGACGGCAGAGCGAATGCGCTTGAAAAAAAGCAAAAAATATGTTATAATATAACAAAAGACCTTGCGTAAACATCTGCGTTTTATCTGTTATTGGCGTAAGAGCAACATAGTAGTAAGATCCTGTCTTTCAAGAATAGAATTGAAAAAAGTGTGGAATAACGCAAGTTTGAAAAAGGAAGCAGACAGAAGCGACTTTGAAAAATCAAAAGGAGCGTAACCGATGGGCATAGGCGTATCGAAAAAGAATCATATTTTGCCCTATGTAATGGCGGGGGTGCTGTTCGTTGCTGCGTGCGTGTTGCAGCAGGCGGACGATTTCGTGCATAGTCAGCATATAAGCAAAGTTATGGCTCTTGCGGCGCAAAGCCTCTTTTTCGGAATCCTTACCTATTGGACGGTGTCCGTTGTGAGTCGCGTTTCGGACAAAAGCATCAAAGCGGGGCTTACGACAACGATTATCCTGATGAGTTCGGTCATGTTGATAAGGCTCATAAAGTACAACGTGCTGTTCGATGCGACGGCGGAAAGATTTGCTTGGTATTGCTACTACATACCGCAATGTCTTGCGCCTGCGGTGCTTCTTCTGACCGTTCTCAGAATGGCGAGAAAAAGCGAAAAACCGCTGTCCGCCTTTTGGAATTTACTGTTTGTGCCTGTCGTTTTGCTTATTTTGCTTGTGTTTACCAACGATTTGCACGAGCAAGTGTTTTCTTTCGCGAAAGGCTTGGAAAACGCCAACAAAGTATATAAATGGGAATGGGGCTACTATCTCATTCTTGCGTGGATAGTGGGGTTATATCTCACAAACGGCATATTGCTTTTTATAAAATGTCGCATATCTCACTGCCGCAATAAAGCGTGGATACCGCTTGCGCTGTTTATCGGTTGTCTTGCGTGCTGTATTCTGCGCGAAGTGTTCAATCCGTCGTTTATAAGAATGCCGGAAACGGTGGTTTTCAGTGTCGTTATCGTGTGTGAAAGCCTGATTCGCATAGGTTTTATTCCGTCAAACACCGATTACGCAAAATTCTTTGACATGGCGGACGTATCGGCAGTGATTGCGGACAAAAACTTCAATGTCGAAATATCATCGAAAAACGCACCCGAAATCACGCGAGAACAGGCAATCGAAGCCGTACAAAGCGGCGAAATCGCATTGTCGAGAGATACGATACTGAAAGCCAAAGCCATCACGGGTGGCGAAGTGTTCTGGACGGAAGACTTGTCGGTTGTCAACAAAATCAACGACCGCCTTGCCGAGATCAACTCGGCGCTTGCGGAAGAAATCGACCTTGTTACCGCCGAAAACCGACTGAAAGAACAACGCTCCAAAATCGAGGAGCAAAACAACTTGTATAAAGAAATTTTCGGCATTGCAAAGCCGCATCTTAGAAAAATCGGCAAGCGTTTTGCAAAAGCGACTACCGACGAAGAAACGGACGAAGCGCTTCGCCTTTCCGTCGTCTACGGAGTTTTTCTGAAACGACGCGCCAACCTTGCGATGACGGCAAACGAAGGCAAGATAACGCTGTCCGAACTTGTGTATTCATTAAGAGAGTCTGCCGACGCGTTGACTTTTTACGGTGTGTATTCGTCTGTTTTTGCAGTCGGCGACGGAGAGTTTCCTGCCGAACGAATCGAGTTTATATACGAATTTTTCGAGGATTGCATAGAGTTCGCTTTGCCGAACCTCACGGCTTGCCTTGTCCGACTGTCCGAAAAAGACGGCGCGCTGTCCTGTCGTATCGCGCTGGACAACGTAAAAAACGCCATACCCGAAGGCTGGCGCAATAAAGAGTGCGAAAGATTGGGCGCAACGCTCAAAACGGAAGAAAACGACGAAACGCTTTACGCAACGCTTACGTTCTCGGACAAGGGGGTGCAGAAATGACTCCGCTTGTTTACGCAAACGAAATCGTCTTTTGTTTTACGATGAGCGCTTATTTGCTTGCGGCGTTTTTGGGTGTGGTATGCTTTGCGATGAGCGTTTACTACAAGTTGAAACCGCAATACGTTCTGCCGGAAATTATCGTGTCGGCGGCGTCGGTTTTGCTGTTCTGCTATTTGTCGGACGCTGTTCAAATTCGCCGTTTCGGTGCAAATCTGAGCGACTTTTCGGGTTCGCCGTGTTTTATGCCTTTGTGGAGCGTCATTCTGATTGCCGCAGGACTGCTTGCGCTCGTCGCTTTTTTGCTTGTCCTTGTCGTCAAAAAGAGATTGTCGAGCCTTACGGCGATGTCGGTAAAGGAATCCGTTGAGGCACTCCCCGTCGGCTTGTGCTTTTACGACGAAACGGGCAGAATCCTTCTTCTCAACGAGCAAGTCGCAAACGACTGCAAGGAACTTACCGGCACGCCGCTATACGACGGCAATGTGTTCTGGTCGAGCGTTTCCGAAGAAAAAGTTGCGGACGGCATTACGGTTTCGCAAAACGAAGGTTCGTTGATTGTCGAGCGCGCGGACGGACGCGTTACGCTGTGCAAACGCATTGTCCACGATATGGGCGGCAAAAGGGTGTACGAGCTTTGCGGCACGGATATCAGCCGCGAGTTTGCGCTCAAAAAGGAAATCGAGCAAAAGAACGAAAATTTGCGCAAGATGAATTCGCGCCTCAGAAAGTACGGCGAAATCGTAGCCGAAGTGACGAGAGAAAAGGAAGTTCTCGGCGCAAGGATAAAAGTACACGGCAATTTGGGTTCGCTCATTTTGCGCACGAAAAAGGCACTCGCGCAGGGCGAGTTCGACAGAGCCTTGCTTATATCCGAATGGAACGATATTCTTTCGCTTATTTTTGCTCCCGACGACGAACAGGACAAGTTTGCCGAGGCGGACAAAACGGCGGCAAGCGTGGGAGTGCGCATTTTTTACGACGGCAAACGCCCGAAAAAAGGTACGCAAGCCGAAAAAATATTTGCCGGCGCCGTGTTCGAGTGCGTAACCAACACCGCAAGACATGCGGACGGAACCGAACTGTACGTCAAGATGACGGAAAGCGACGCGGAATATGCCGTAACGCTTACAAACAACGGCAGACAGCCCGAACAGGATATAAAAGAGGGCGGAGGACTATCGTCGCTTCGCACTATGGCGGAAAACGCCGACGGACAAATGACGGTCGAGAGCGTGCCGAAGTTTTCGCTTACGATAACCGTACCAAAGGAGAAACAGGAAAATGAGCGATAAAATCAACGTGATGGTCGTTGAAGATCAGACAATGCCGCGGCAACTGTTTGAAACGATTGTAAGGTCCGACGAAAAACTCAATCTTGCCGTATCCATCGACAACGCCGAGATTGCCGATATTTGTTGCGTTAGGCATGGCGTGGAATTGGTGCTGATGGACGTAGTTACCAAAAACGGTGCAAGCGGACTTGTTGCTGCCGAAAAGATAAAAGCGGCAAATAAAAAAGTAAAAATTATTATCGTAACGAGTATGCCCGAGTATTCCTTCGTCGAGCGTGCAAAAAAGATAGGCATAGAGGGCTTTTGGTACAAGGATTTCAGCAAAGAACCGATACTGTCGCTGATAAGCAGAGTTTTGAACGGCGAAATCGTCTATCCCGACGACAAGCCGAAAGTTGCGCTGGGCTTAGCGGACAGCGACGAGTTTACCGAGCGTGAATTTGAAGTGTTAAGGGAAGTTACGGGCGGATTTACCAATGCGGAGATTGCCGAAAAATTCGGCATATCCGAAAAGCGCGTGCGCAATCTCGTTGCGGGTATGCTCGACAAGACGGGCTTTCGCAGCCGCACCGAACTTGCGGTAAGGGCAAGGGAAGCAGGCATTGTAATTCTGGAACGCCAAGAGGACGACATTTAGGGCGATATACCATTATATAATGATAAAAAGATCGACTGCCATAGCGGCGGTCGATTTTTTTTGCGTTTTCACGAAAAAATTTTTTTAATTTTTAGAAAAAAGTTGCCGTAGGCGTGTCAAATGACACTCCCCAAAAGAAAATCCGTTTGATAAAATATAAGTGTAGAATCGGTAGAGGTCTACGTCAATATAAGAAAAGGAAGATTGATAAGTTGAAAAGAGTCATCGTTGCAATTCAAAACACGCTTGTTTCGGAAGCGATTCTGATCGCACTGAAAAAACGAGGTATGTTTGCCGAAAAATCGCTGTCGGGCGAGCCGCAAAAGGTTGCGGATTTGTGCGGAACGTTGTTTGCCGATACTCTCGTTATGGACGTAACGCGCTTCGGGGACGGCACGTTCGACAATCGAACGGCAACGATAAACGCGGTGAAAAAGATTAGTCCGAAAATAAAAATCTGCGTTGTTTTCGACAACGTGTCCGACGGCGAATTGTTCGTCAAGGTGGCAAACGCCAAAGAAACGGGGCTTATCGATGCGTTTTTCTATCAATCCGTGCCGTCCGATTATATTGCGGACGTGATAAGCACGATGTAACGGGAACATAGCAAAAAAATAAAAGACTTGTTCCGAAACAAATAATCAAGGTTTCACACCGCAAAAGCGGTTTGAGATAAAAATTCAACGTAAATAAGGAGTTTACAGACATGAAAAAGAAAATTGTAGTTATGCTTTCTCTTGTGCTTTGCCTGATGCTCAGCATTTCTCTTGCGGCTTGCAACAAAAACAAGCACGAAGCAAAATCAGAGTGGAAGTTTGACAACGCTCAACACTGGCACGAATGCGCAACAAAGGGGCATGACGACAAACTTGACGTAGCGGCGCACGTTTACGATAAAGAAGTCGTAGCCGACGAATATCGTGCGAGCGAAGCAACTTATACAGAGCCTGCAAAATATTATAAGTCTTGCGTATGCGGCGCAAAAGGAACGGAAACGTTTAATAACGGCAGCACTCTTTCGGCGCAAGACAATCAGGTTAACCTTAAAAGCGGCGTAACGCTCGGCAAAACGTATGACGGCGTGGCATATTCGCTTTCCGCAGACAAATTTACGTTTGGCGGCAACGGCGCGATTACGTTTGAGTATAAGAGCGAAGGCGCAAGCGATTGGTCTCAAACCGCCCCCGTAAATGCGGGAGATTACAAAGTGAGAGTATCTGTTGCGGCAACTGCGGAATGGAAAGCGGCGCAAGAGACTTTCGATTTTGCGATAGCCAAAAAGCAACTGACAATCAGCGGAACAACCGTAGCGGATAAAGTGTATGACGGAACAAAAGACGCTGTCGTAACGGCAGGCACGCTTGCAGGACTGATCGTAGGCGACGAAGTTTCCGTTGGCGTAACGGCAATCGGTGCTTTTGCAAGCAAGGACGTTGCATACGAATTAGACGTTGAGCCGCAAGACGTAACGGTTTCCTATACGCTTACAGGCGACCTTGCGAAGAATTATTTTGCACCTGTTGGCGAAACGTTACAAGCAAAAATCAATCCGAAAACTTTGTCGAACGTAAATCTGACAAAAGTTTACGACGGTAATGGCAAATTTGAGAGAACCGCATTGACTGTGGAACAAGGATTGATTGCCGGCGAAAGCATTAAAATTTACGTTGACGCAATCGGCGCAAACGCAGGCGTTTACAAAGACGGCAACGAAAACGGAGATTTTGATCTTAACGAATATGTATTATATATCGGCGACAGCGAAGAACAAACCATGAACTATGCATGGGGCGATACTTGCACCGCAACGATTACGAAAAAGCAGCTTGTAGTAGATTTTACCGTTGACGATAAGTATTACGACGGCACTACCAAAGCCACCATTGCGGACGGCAGCCTTGCGGTGAGCGGAATCATCGGCGAGGACGATGTAACCGTAACTTCGACTGCGACGTTTGCAAGCAGCGCGCCGGGCAACGACGTAACCGTAAACGTTACGTTTGCTCTATCGGGCGTGGCGGCAGGCAACTATTGTGTAGAAGATACGACTGTTACCGCAAACATCATCGCAAAGGCAAAATTAGTAACGGCAAGAGTTTATCTTAAAACCAAAGACGAAGGCGGAAGACACTCGCCTGTTGCGGTGAACTATAAACCATCGTTCGTATATGGTAGCGATAAATCCACAAATGCAACCCTCATTTCGTTCAGCGGAAATGAACATGACAATCTATTCATGCCGGGTGAAACGGTTACCGCAACATTCTTGCTGGAAAATGCCGATTATATGTTTGTCGGTGATACGTTTACCTTGAAGGAAGGTACTACAGAAGTGGCAACAGGTACGATTACGAGTATTGACGGCATTGAAGTCGATATGCTTTATGACAAAGATAAAGGTTATTACACGACAGGCGACGTTGATTTCGGCAAAACGGTTTACGCTAACGTGGAACTCGCCGATGCCGAGTGGAAAGTCATTATGGATACAGGGGTTGCGACCTATAAGGTTTACGACAGCAAAGGCGCTGAAATAACCGTCGTCAATGGCGTATTTACTTTGGGAGCATCGGATACCGTTACTCTTGTATTCACACCGGTCGACGGTGGCGGTGTCGACGCATGTGCCATTCAACAAAAGAAATAACGGTAAAATGTATAAAGTTTACGCAAGCGCCCGTTTGGGCGTTTGCGTAAATCCGTTTGCGAGAGAGATTAAAAGTCTCAAAGGAGATTCGTGATATGAAAACTCGTATATTTCGGATATTTGCAATCATTCTGTGTTTAATCATAGCGATTCCGTTGGCGGCGTGCAACGGTTCACCCGAAAACAAAGGCGGTACGCTCGAAAGTCAAAGCGGCGTTTCCGTCGAAGGAAAGTTTGGGGAGGGCGCGTCTTTGAAAGCGGTGGAAGTAGTCGGTGCAGATAAACAAACTGCGCTCGATACCATTGCGGACGAAAAGTACGACAAGGACGGAAAGATTTATGTTTACGATATTTCGGTAATCAAAGACGGCGTAAAGATACAGCCCGACGGGAAAGTCAAAGTAACCGTTTCCGTACCCGAAATAGATACGGGCAAAACATATACGGTCTATCACATAAAGCAGGACGGTGCGGTTGAAAAGATAAAGCCTACGGTGCAAAGCGGAAAGGTTGTGTTTGAAACGGACGGCTTTTCGTGCTTTATTATTGCGCCCGACGATACGTCGAGCGTCGGCGGTGACAACGAGCCGACTAAAAAGCAAGTGAACGTCAGCATCAATATTTTGCCGCTTGCGGCTTACGGAACGCTAAAAGTAAACGACGTATTGTATAACGGCGCGGCAAGCTATAAAACCAAGCATACCGAGGGTGACAAAATAAAGGTGGAAGCGGTAGCGGCAAGCGGACACCATTTCGATTATTGGGGCGAGGATAAGGTGCTTTCTCGCGAGTCCGTATATGAGTTTACCGTCGGCACGAAAGATATAAGTTTTGCGGCAAATTTTACCGCAGGACACGTTGTGGAGTATTCCGATATTACCGCCTACACGCACACGGAAAAGTGTAAATATTGCGACCATACCGCTACCGTCGAACACACGTTTTTAGGCGAGGAAATAACGCAGGAATCCACCTGTCAGCACGGGGGCGAAATAAAGAGCGTTTGTGCGTGCGGTAAAATTCATACGGAAACTACGCCCGCAACCGATCACGTTTACATTGACGGAGTTTGCAAATGGTGCAGCAAACAGCAATTATACGTTCGCGTAAACGCAAACGGTGTAGCGAATCCCCAAGGCGCGTACATAAAAATGGGCAAGACCTATTGCGAACAGGTGCGCGACGGCGAACTTGAAAATGCTCTCATGGAAATAGCGGGCAGCCCTTATTTAACGAATTATGAGAATTGGACGCCGTTCGATTTCGGCAACGGCGATAGCGGCGAAAACGCAACCACATATTATTGCGACGTCGAATATAACGGTTTGCATTATCGCGGAGTTAATATCAAAGAGTCCCGGAAAGACAACGACAACACGCAAACTACCAGCAGTCGCTATTGGACGGGTACTTATTGGTTTGAACAGCGCGAAGCCATGTGGCAGATAGTAAATGAAAAAGACGGCAAAGCCTATCTTGTCAGCAAGGAAATTTGGATAAGTCAACGCTTTGCGGAGTCCGAAACGGGCGAACTTACATACGAAAACAGTTGGATTCGTGCTTGGCTGAAAAACACTTGGATAAACGAATTGTTTACACCTGCGCAACAAGCGATTTTGCAAGGTAATGAAAATTGCTTCGGCGATAAAATATTTTTGCCGAGTTCGAGCGAAATAAGCATCAACGCACCCAAACCGTTCGGGCTTTACAAATATCCGTTCTGTCTGGGCGCATATAAGGAAGTTCTGCAAGGCTACGGCGACAATTATTGTCCGTATTGGCTGCGTGACGGAGTGGAAAAAGGCACGGACGGCAAAAACTACGTTACTTGCGTAACTTCCAAACCGCCGTTCGACCAAACTACTAAGTATCTTGCAACAAAGACGTTTGTAGGCGTTGTGCCTGCAATCATCATCGAGTTGTAAGGGCGTGAATACGGAAACAGGCAGAAACAAACTTTGAAAAACAATAACAAAACATATAGGAGTAAAAATATGAATACAAAATCAGCAAAACACTTATGTGCGGGATTGATTATGTTCGTCATAATGATTGCGTGCATAGCAATCGGTGCGATTTGTATGCCCACCGTTGCGTATGCGGATTCGGCAAACCCTTATCTGCAAGTCAGTTGCAATGAAGCAAGCAAATCAGGCGAGGGTTGGAATTGGCAACAAGAAGCGGGCAACGGCACGCTCACGCTTAACAACTATAACGGGCAGGAAATTTCAATCGGCGGCGTTAACAACGGCAAAGTGGACGTCGTGCTTGTCGGCGACAACAAAATCACCGTCACCGCGCCGTACGGAAACAGGGCGTTCAATACATACAACGTTTCTACACTAACGTTCAAGGGGAGCGGTTCACTCACCATAGACTTTCAGCGTACCGCAACGGAACAGGCGTATATGCGCGGCATCTACATGGACGGCAACGCAAGTTCTACAAACAACGGCAATCTGATGTTTGACGAAAGTTGCACGGTGACTGTAAAAGTGTATGGCACTGTGGCGGAAAAAAACGGTTCGGTTGACGCAATCTATATTCGTAATGATAGAACCGGTTCGGGAAACGTGACCGTAGGCGAGAACGCCACGCTCAATATCGACCTGAAGTGTGACAAACCGTATCAGACTTACGGCATTTTCGCCAAAGGCAACGTTGTTCTCAACGGCACGGTTGATATCAAAATGGAATATACGGGCTCGGGTGCGGCTAACAACACGTGGAAAGACGTATTTACGTATGCTTCGTACCCAGACTGCTCGATCGGAACGAATGCAAAAATCACTTCCGTATGCCCCGGAAGTTCGGGCTCGTCGCTGACCGCGTTTCCCCTTGTTGCCAACGGCGCTGAAGGGATTTCTTCCTGGACGAAAGTGGTGACGGACGAACAATATTTTGAAAATGACGATTGTCTCGTTCACGTTTGGGATCATTGCGCCGACAACATCTCCTTCAAAAATTATTCTTACGAAAAACTCGCCGCACCGCTTACATTGGAAGACAAAGCGGAGTATGACGTTCCCGCCACAGTTTACGGCGGTGACGTTGCTCTTTCTTCGATTGCGCTTTCGGCAAGCGGCGGAAGCGGAGAATACACTTTCTCCATCGTGAGCGCGGCAGACGGGAATACAAGCGGCGTAGGTATTATTTCAACCGAAACCGATTTGAATAAAATATACGTCGCTCCAAACCTCAGAGGCGTAAGCGAAGCGACGGAAATCACTGTCAAGGTGACGGACAAAGGCGGATACTCCAAGACCATCACCGTAAATATCGGCGCGGTTGCCGCGCCTACATACAGCGCAACCGTAGATAACGTTGATTTCGGCACGGTGAGAGTGGGATATTCTCCGGTCACGCAAGTTCCCATCCGCATTGCCAACACGGGTACGGGAAAATTGTGGACTAACGGTTCGTTCGTCACGCTCGAAGGTGAAAACGCAAGTGCTTTCACGTTAAATTTTTATTCTAACCCCTCTTACATCGGAGCGGGCAAGGAGAATAATACGTCGTGGAGCGTAAAACCCAAAAGCGATTTGCCGGTTGGCAGTTATACCGCTACGATAAAGTTCAGCGGCATACCCGAATGGTCACAGTACGGTGGATCAAGCGTTGAGGCAACCGCAACCGTTACGTTTGTCGTAACCGAACACGATTTCGATACTTCCACGTGGGAACACGACGAAACAAAGCATTGGAATCCCTGCAAGGACGTGGGCTGTACTGTTCACGGCAACGAAGCCGCGCATGATAAAAACGGCGAAGTAAAGGGCGCGGTAGCGGCTACGTTTGATAGCGACGGACAAACGGGCGATAAACACTGCTCGGTATGCGGCGCAAAGTCGGAGGATAGCAAGGTTATTCCCGCAGGAAAATATATCCGTGAAAGTTCGGCGACAATGACGCCTGCGGCAATCACGGACAAGATGACGGCAAAAGATTTGACGTTTACGTCGGGCGACAGCACGAAATACACAGTCGGGCTTTATGGTTGGCGCGTATTCGATCTCACGGACGATTCTTTGAATACCGACGGCGGCAAATACCCCAAAGACAGCAAATTTATTGCAAATCACGAGTATGCGATAGAAATCGCATTTACCGCCGTAGGTTCTTACGAATACGAGGAAATGTACGCTACGCACTTCTCTACGTTTACGGTAAACGGACAGCCGACGCAAATTTCAACAGTTTCTTCTCTTGCAGGTTCAAAATATAGAAGAATTACGCTTACGGCGGCAGATACGACAATTCCCGTAACGGTTACCGACGTGCAGATTTCGTTTTCCGAACTCAACGTGGAAAGAGGCGGCAGTTATACGTTTACGGCAACGGTGAACGGTACGGGCGCATTTGATAATTCGGTTATTTGGAGTGTAGAGGGCGCTGATAGCTCTACGATAAGCGTGGGCGGCATATTGAGCGTTACGGCAAACGAAAGCTCGTCCACGATTACCGTAAAGGCAACGTCCAAACAGGATAGTACGAAGTATGCGACGAAAACTGTTACAGTCAGATCGCTTATAACCGTCAGCCAAAAGGGTGTGGAAACGCAATACAAGGTTGTTGCAGGCGGAAAAATAAATTTAACGGCGGCAACGGCGGCAAGCGGTTATCACTTCAAAGAATGGCAGGTATCGGGTGCGGGAACGTTTGCAGATAAAACTGCGCAAAAGACCGAGTTTACCGTTCCAAACGAAAACGTAACGATTACGTCGGTTTACGAATTGCATACGGCGAATGGTGAGGGTTGGTTGACCGATTCGACAAAGCATTATCACGTTTGCTCTTGCGGTACGGAAATCGACGCAGCTCCGCATACTTTCGGAGAATGGACGGTAATAAAGCCCGCCACCGAAGATGAAAAAGGTTCGCGCGAGCGTTCGTGTTCGGTATGCAGTTATAAACAGACGGAAGAAATAGACAAACTTCCCCATACGCACAATCCTGCATCGGCGTGGACTAATGATGCTACGGGACATTGGCACGCTTGCTCTGGCTGTAACGAAAAACTTGACTTTGCGGCGCATACGCCTGACCGTGCGGAGGCAACCGAAACCGAACCTGTAAAATGTTCCGTATGCGGATACGTCATTACGCCTGCGCTCGGTCATACGACGCATACACCGGAAGAAAATTGGCGTTACGATGAAAACAACCATTGGCACAAATGCGATGGCTGTTCGGAACAACTTGACAAAGCTACGCATACATACGGCGATTGGACGGTAACGAAACAGCCCACCGCAACGGAAAGCGGAGAGAAAGAGCGTACTTGTTCTGTATGCGGTTACAAACAGATCGAAACAGTACCTATGACGGGTGAATCCGAAAAAGTTACAATAACCGTTACGGGCGGCAACGGCGGCGGTAGCTACAATGTGGGTGACACGGTTACTGTAACGGCGAACGCCCCCGCCGAGGGAAAGGAATTCGACGGTTGGTATGTAAACGGCGAAAAAGTTTCTTCCGATAATTCCTATACCTTTACGGTTACGGAGGGAATAACGCTCGAAGCCCGTTATGTAAACACAAGCGGCGGAGACGTTACTCCCGGCGGCGAAATCACTCCGACGCCTGATAAAAAGGACGGACTTTCGGGCGGAGCGATTGCAGGTATTACGATAGCGTGCGTGCTTGTTGCGGGACTCGGCGGCTTTGCGATTTTCTGGTTTGTCATAAAGAAAAAGACGTTTGCGCAGTTGATCGCCGCAATCAAAGGCATTTTCAAAAAGAAATAAGAGGGAAAATCATGAGCGCAATTAAAAAACTGATTATAAGTCTTATCGTAATAATAGCAATCGTTGCCGTGGCTCTTATCGGCGTGTATATCGCCGCAAGGGTGAAATTGGGAGTCGATTTGTTCCGCACCATAGGACAGTTGAAAACTCTGAATCAACCCGTAAACGAGCAGGAAGCATTCACTGCGGCATATAAAAGCCAAGACCTTGCCGATTTGAAATCGCAGACGGAAAGTCAGCTGGGTAGCGTCGTGCTTTATGAAGAAGGCAAAGGCTATGAGGGATATTCCGTTGATTTTACGGCGCTTGCGCTTGCGGGCGCGACGGCAAAACCCGTTATTCTGTCCGAACAACAGACGGGCGCGCTTGCCGAAATCGTATTCTATCAGCAGACGGGCGGAAAACTGACGATAGCGGACAAAGAAATCTCCGTATGTGTTTCGCAGATTGCCTTTACTGAAATCGATGCGGAAACGGGGGATGCCGACTTGAATGTCACAGTGAAGTTGGATCTTACTCCGTTCAAGAACGATATGGAAGGGTTTCCTTTCAATATGCTTAAAGGCGTCGTGCCTGATGCACTTTACGTTACGTCCGTAGTTCGCATTGAAAAGGGAGAGGGACTTGCCTACACCGTCACGCCCAAATATCTTACGATAAACAACCTTTCGGGCGACGACACGTCGGACTTCTTCCATACGCTGGACGTAGTCTTGAAAATCGGCAGTGCGGAAGACCTGAATGCGAAAATCGGCACAACCGCCGCAAACGCTCTCATCGGCACGGAGCAAAACCCCGGTTTTGTCTATGCGTTGAAATCCGTAAGCGGTTCGGGTAGTTTTGGCTTTGCCTCGTTTGAGAAAGACGGCAAACAAGTAAACGCACTGATTTTCTAATTATTTATTTTTCAACACGAAAGAGCCGTTCTTCCCGAAAGAGCGGCTCTGATTTTTGTTATTATTTTAATTGTTCGGAATATAGGTTTTATCCCCGACTTTAACGGCTTTATAGGTTGTGCCGCCTATGTTTTTCTCAAAATATTCGGGTTCGCCGTTGGCGGTTGCTCGAAGGATGAATTTGTCGGGATATTCTTTTGTTAAACGTTCTATGTTTCCGTCAAGGAATTGCGTATCGTCCGACACTTCGAGAATTTTGAACCCTTTCTTTATAAGGTCGGCTGAGAATTGCCATTTCTTTTCAAAACGCCCAAAAGAATCCATAATAATAGAAATATCTTTTTCGGGGTGATAGGCGGTAATGCGATAATAATTGTTTTCCATAGTTAAATCTCCTTTGCGGTTACGCCGCTATTTGTTTTAGTTTTCTGTTTGCGTAAGGCAGCCATTTCTTGTTGACGAACTCCATAACGCAGTCGTCGGGTTTGGAATCGTGGTCGCCGTAACATTGAAGCACCTTTTTGTTTTTCAAAAAGTATTCAACCGTTACAAGCGGTTTTTCGGGTTCTTCCTTTGTTCGGATAAAGAATATAAGAGATTCTTCTCTCGCAAATTTTTGGTCGTAACCCATACGTCCCACGCAGTGATGAAGCAGTTTTGTTTTTGCTATTAAATATTGATCTAATCCCATAATAATTACCTCATTATAATTTTTACTATTTCGTTCAAGTCGTCGGGAAGGACGGCTTCTATTTTGTTAAAACCGTTAAGTTCGCCTATACTGTTAGGCTCGTAAGAGTTATCTCTTGCGCCCGTGTCATATTTTAGCGTTACGCTTTTTTTACTACGACAAATATACTCGCCTTTATACAGGGAATCGTCGTTATAATCGCAATGCAAAGTAACGTGAAGGCTGTAATCGCCATATTTAGCGTCGCTGTCTTTTTTCTTGAACCGGACGCACGTTTCGTTTCTCAGTCCGAACGGACCGAGAATTTCGTATTCAGTGCAGCCTAACATAGGCACAAGGGCTTTTGCCATAGGGTGAAGTATATAGTCGAGCCAACTCGTGTATTGCATTTTCTTTTCAAGCCTGCGTAGTTGCCGTTGTTTGTCGGCAATTTTTTCTTCTAACTTGCGAACGTTATTTTCTTGCTTCAAGTAACTAGCGTATATTTCTTGCATATTCGTCATATCGCACCTCACGCAACACGTTTTATTCCACCGCCGAAAGAGCGGATACCGATAGTTCCGAATTCTGAGCAGAAATCGTCGGTTTTGTTCCAGATGTAGGCATAGGCATAATACATATTGCCTTGCGAATATAGCATTTCATCCCATTCTTCCTCATAGTCGGATATAAAAAGAAAGTCGTAACATTCGCCAAATTCGGTGTATTCGTGCGTTACGGCATATACAAGCACATTGTGCTTTTCTTCAAACGCCTTGATTTTATCCATAAGTTCCGGTTCTTGCCAAGCCAAGAATCCGCCGAAGTTTTCATAGAAACAAACGGTATTGTCTTTCTCAAAGCCTTTTATGTAGGGCTTGTAGATGTCTAACTTTTTCATAAGTTCGATTGCTTTTGCTTTTTTGTTTTCGATAGTGATATTCATAGTAAATCTCCTAATTTTTATTGAATTTCTATAAGCCCGTCGCTGTATTCTTGCAAATATTCTTCGCCGCAGTATCTTCCGTAGCGTTCGAGGTCGATAAAATCTAAAATGTGGTCGGGTATGTTGTATCCACAACAGTCAAGCATTTCTTTGCCGTAATCTTCCCAGTCGTAACCGCTCCAAAGGTTGATGTCATCGTCCCAACGGTCGCCGCGAGATTTTACACGTTCTTCAAAGTCGTCGAAGCAGCGAACTTCAAGGAAAGCACAGAACACTTTATACTTGTAATCGTTTATGAGTACGCCCGATTCGTTAAGAGTATTGAAAAGGGTTTCCGGGTTGACGTAATCCCAATTTACCGAGCCGTCGTCGATGCCTTCAACGTCTTGTATAAACAATTCTTCGTCGATGCCGTCGAGTTCAAAGCCTTCTTTTTTAAGTTCTTCGGAAATTTCTTCCCAATCGGAATAATCCGAAAGATCAAGCCATTTCGAGCCTAAGGCACGTTCGTTACATTCGTTGTAAGGACCCCAAGATCCGATTACGATATTGATGTTACCGGTCATTTTGGTTGCCTCCTTCGATAGCGATTTTTTCTTCAAGCATATCTCGCACTTCGTCAAACAGTTCTTCTAAGTCGATAATAGGTTTATTCATTATTTGCAAGCCTCCGTTTCGTCGATATAAATTTTTTCATAGGTATTACCGTATTCGATGTAATGACCGCGTTCGTCTTCAAACACTTGATAATCCAGAACGCTGATCCGTCCTTGTTTCGTAACGGCAAAAGTGATAAGTTTCTTGTCGGGGCAATACATAACGGTGTCAAATCTTACAAGACATTCGCCATCGTTGTAATCGAACCCGTCTGTGTCGATAAATGCAATTTCGTTAAGGTTAATCATTTTCAAATCCTCCTTATACCGCTTTGTACCAAACCGAATATTCAACTTCGATATCTCGTCCGTTGTATTCGTAATACATAGTCACGTAACCGCTGTACTCGTTTTCTTTGCCGAGTATTTTGTGGCAGTGCTTTCCGACGTCATCGAACGCTCGTGTGTAACGTTTACCGTCTTGCGAAGTGCATTTGCAGAACAACGTGCCTTCGTCGTTAAGAAATCCGAGACCGGAAATCTTGTAGTCCGAGTTACCTCTGACTTTTCTAATGGAATAAACTACTTTTTTCATTTTGGATTTTACCTCCATTTTTTATTTTCTGCCTTTCGGCAGGGGCAAAGGAGCATAAGTCGAAACGTATTAAAAATGAAAATTCGGTTGCGATGGAGAAAATCAACCGCCAAAGGATTTGAGCGAAAAATACTATCGTAAAAGAAAAAAGAGCCAAACTCTTTATCGAGTCTGACTCTGTTCTTCAATATTAAAGTTTTAAGTAGTATTTTTCCGTGCAGTTGATTTTCTCGCTGACTTATGCTACAACAGCCACCACGAAAGGCAATAAAAAATGAATGCGAATATTGTTTATGTGGTAATTGAATAGGGTGTTCTAACGAGGTTAAGTAAAGGTGCAATTAATAGTGAAAGGGATTTCCGAAAAACACAACAAAAAATATCAAATAACATAGAAAACAGCCTTCAAATGATAGCATAAAGT
>JABLTK010102338.1_pt1 | contig 94931 bp, 84 predicted proteins | sample 7160131 | NCBI WGS metagenome assembly JABLTK01 (sample SAMN14651221, study PRJNA627086) | human gut metagenome | isolation source: feces | host: Homo sapiens | reverse complement strand
TTTGCGAAAGTCAGGGCGAAAATCCGCCCGTTAAAACCGATGAGAGTTCGAATATCATCAGCCATGGATTCGATTCACCCATTCTGAACCTTTTTTCCTATTCCCAAAGGGGCTGTAAAAAACTTGCGTTTTTTTACAGCCCCTTCCGGTTTTTTAAGCGTTATTTCACAGCTTCGGCTGCGCAGAACGAGCCCTTGACGACTTTGTCCGCAAATTCCGCGACCGTTTTTCTGTCATATTTCCCGTAGCCCTCAACGACAACGTGAAGAAGCCCGTTTGACAGATGTATATAAAGCATTTCAAGGGTCTCCTCCGATACGTCTTTCAGCTCGGAGCGCCAGCTTGCAAGGCTCGGCTGCTTTGCCTGCTCTATCATTTTCCGCAGCAGCGTCGCTTTCGGGTTCTCAAAAATCAGCACGCGGCATATCTGACGGTTGCGGTCTATCATATCGTATATCGTCGCTATAAGCCCCGCCACGTCGGTTTTTTCCGATTTGCCGAGCGCCGCCTCAAAGTCTCTCAACAGGTCGTTTTCGATGCTTTCAAGCAGTTCAAAGCAGTCCGAAAAATGCAGATAAAACGTCGCTCTGTTCAGCTCCGCCCGCTCGCAGACCTCCTTGACGGTTATCTTGTTTATCGGCTTTTCCTCAAGCAGCTTCAACAGGGAATCCTTTAACATTTTCAGCGTGTATCTGACCCTTGCGTCCGTTTTCATAACGTCCTCCTAAAAAAATTCGGAAAGTTATTTGACTGCGCCGTTGCGTGTGTCGATTATCTTTCGTCTGCCGCAACATTGACTATTGCATTTCGCGTTCGGATATATTATAATATAAATGCGAAAGATAATCAATAGATGTCTATAAAATTTCAGAATTCGTTTATGTTCCGAGGTGAATATTATGTATAAAGAGTATATTGTAACGGGGGCGGCGGGCTTTCTCGGCAGCGCCGTTGTAAGAGAACTTTTCTGTCGCGGCGTCAAGGCGGAAAATATCCGCGCGCTCGCGCTTGAAAACGAAAAACTGCCGTCCGATCTTCCGGAAGGCGTCGTCTGGGTTCGCGGCGACGTGACCGACGACGGTTCTCTCGGCGGTCTGTTCCTTTCCGGCGACAGCGGCGTCTGCGTCATTCACTGCGCCGGTATGATCTCCGTCGCAAGCGAGCCGGGGCAGGCGATCTACCGCGTCAACATCGACGGCACGAAGAACATCATTTCAAGATGCCTGCGTCACGGCGTCGAAAAACTTGTTTACGTCAGCTCCGTCCATGCCATTCCGGAGCTGCCGGAGGGCGATAAAATACGCGAAATTTCGGACTTTTCGCCCGATAAGGTAAACGGCGCATACGCAAAAAGCAAAGCCGCGGCTACCGCCGCAGTTCTTGCCGCCGCCGAAAAAGGGCTCAACGCCTCCGTCGTTCATCCTTCGGGCATCATCGGCCCGGGCGACGAAAAATGCGGAAACATAACCCGTCTTATCTCCGCCTTCATCCGCGGCCGTCTGCCGTTCGCCGTTAAAGGCGGCTACGACTTCGTCGATGTCCGGGACGTCGCAAAGGGTATCTTTCTCTGCGCCGAACGCGGAAAAAGCGGTAAATGCTACATTCTTTCCGGTCATTACGCGACCGTTTCGGATATTCTCAAAACCGTGCGTGATCTTGCGGGGCTCAAACGCGTTGTTTCCTGCGTCCCCATGCGCATCGCCGAAGCTTTCGCGCCGCTTGCCGAAAAAATATGCGCAAAGCGGAAAAAGCCCGCCTCATTCACGCCGTATGCGCTTGAAGTGCTTGCTTCAAACGGCGATTTTTCGCACGAAACGGCGAGCGAGGAACTCGGATACCGCCCCAGACCGTTAAAAAGAACTCTGTCGGACACTTTGAAATGGCTTCGTTCGAAAGGAGCGAAAAACCGCTGCGTTTTCTTTAAGAAAACGCCGCAAACCCAATGATTTTCGGGCAGAAAGCGAGTTTTCGGAAGATTGTTTTTTCCGACGATATATAAAAAGGGATGTAAAAAACCGACGTTTTTTACATCCCTTTTATCTGCCTTGTCTTATTCGGTTGCGTGCATTGTATGCGATATTTCCGGACGTGCGGCTTCAGAACCGTTTCCGCCCGGTTTTTTCTCGCCCGACGCCATGCCGCTCGCAATCATTGCAATATAAATAGCCCACGCTGCGGCGACAATCAAAATCTTCAATATTTTGGGCATTTTTGAACGGACGAGGATAACCGTCAGCGGAACGGGAAAACAGAGTATCCACCCGATAATCCAAAATATACGGCGTTTCTTTCTGTTTTCTTCTTCCCGCGCCGCCCGGATGCGGGCAAGATCCGCTTCCTTTTGCGCCCGTATTCTTTCAAGATCCGCCGCCTGCTGCGCGCGGACTTTCTCTTTTTCCTCTTCAAGCCGCTCTTTTGCGGCGTCCCGACGCGCCTTCATACGCCCCTTTTCAAAATCGTACCCCGCTCTGACGGAACTGTTTTCCGTTTCTTCAAGAAAGACCTGCGAATCGCAGAACGGACATTTTACGGGTTTTGAGCCATTCTCAAATTCAAGGTTTCCGCCGCAGAACGGACATTTTATCCCAACGGTCTTCATATCTCGTCCACGTCTTTTTTATCCCGGTCGGCTGCATTTGCTTCCGACTGCTCTTTTTTCGTTTTACGCAGTTTGAAAAGACTGCTCGTGCCGCTCACTATCATAACAAGCGCAAGCAAAAGCGCGACAACGTAAGCCTTTATGTCCTCCGCCGTGCGGCAAAGCACAACAAACACGGCAATGCCTGCGATGCCGATAACTATTTCCGCCACCGTAAGTATAAAATAAAGCTTTCTCTTCTTTTCCGCCGTTGTTCTGTCGTCGTTCATTTTCTTTTTCCGCCTTTCCCGCGCCTCTTTTTTCACTTTCGTGTTCCGTCCGCGCCGCTCTTTATTTCAATTATACGATAGCGGGTATTGAAAAGCAAGAAACTTCACAAACAGTTCACACTTTTTGCATATATTGCCGCGCCGCGGCTCTCTTTTTCGCTGTCCTGACCGCAACGTCCCGTTTTTGTCCCTCTTTACGCTTGCAAAAATCCGAAAAAAGATGTATAATGTATATATCACTATTTGCTTGAAATCAGGAGATATTATGACAGACAGAGAAACCGCGGAGATCCGCAGAAGATATAAAACAGATAAAAACAATATAACGCACGTTGCAGGGTGTCTGGTAACGCAGACGCATGAGATAGCGTCCGAGTTTGACGTTCCCGTTGCGTCGATGACGGAGGATGAAACGGACGCCGTGTTCGGGGCGCTCAAACGCGTGCTTTCAAACGTCGGCAGAAACTTTGTCGATGTCGCCTTTCCCGCTTCGGAAGTGCCGAACGGCGATGTTTACAAAATGCTTGACGCACTCCGTGCAAGCGGGTGCAAGGACGAAACGGCGCGCCGCGCGCTTTTTGAAAAGATAGCGTCCTGTGTCGAAAGCGACGAGGGATATGTGGTGCTGCTCGTCCACGAAAACTACGATGTGTTCCGCTTCGGTGCGGACGGCGAAAGGATAGAGGAATCGACCGATACTTTTCCGTATATCCTCTGCGCCGTTTGTCCGCTTAAATCGGGCAAACCCGTGCTGACTTTTTCAACAGGGGAGAATGTCTTTGTCAATTCGACGTTGAAATCCGTTGTGACCGCTCCGACGCTCGGATTTATGTACCCCGCATTCAATGAAAGAAAAGCGGATATTTACACTCTGGGTTACTATGCCCGCGATATAAAGGACAATCACGCCGAGTTTGCGGCAACCGTTTTCGGTGCGCAGACGCCCATGCCTGCGGCGGAGCAGAGGCAGACGTTCGGCGCGGTGCTTTCGGAGTCCGTTTCGGAAGCGCTGGATCTTGATGTCGTTTCAACCGTCCATTCGAGTATTGCCGAACTTATCGAGGAACATAAACAGAGCAAAGAACGCGACCCGCTGACTATCTCCAAAGGCACGGTCAAGCGCATTTTGCGCGACGGCGGCGTTGACGAGGAACACGTTGAGGCGTTCGGCAAGAAATTTGACGAAGATTTCGGCAAAGGCGCAGAACTGCGTCCGAAAAACATAGTTGACCCGAAAAAATTCGAGTTGAAAACGCCCGATGTGTCGATAAAAGTCAGCCCCGAAAAGAAAGACCTTGTAGAGACCCGCGTCATCGACGGCGTAAAGTTCATTCTTGTCCGTGCCGACGGCGGCGTAGAACTGAACGGCGTCAATATCGAAATAAAATAATTCAGATCATACTTTTTATCCTCGTCAGCGCGCTTTTTTCAAGCCGCGACACCTGTGCCTGCGAAATGCCTATCTCGGCGGCGGTCTCCATTTGGGTCTTGCCGTTCATAAAGCGGAGCATAACAATGCGTTTTTCCCTGTCCGAGAGCGTTTTCAGCGCTTCACGCAGATTTATTTCTTCGACCCAACTTGTGTCACAGTCGCTTTTGTCGCTCACCTGATCCATAACGTAAAGCGTGTCGCTGTCGTCGCTGTAAACCGGGTCGAAAAGCGAAACGGGGTCAACTATCGCTTCAAGAGCCAAAACAACTTCTTTTCGCGTCAGTCCGAGTTCTTTCGATATTTCTTCCGGTGTCGGTTCGCGTCCGAGTTCGTTTGTCAGTTTTTCTTTTGCCGTCAACGCTTTGTACGCCGTGTCCCGCACCGAACGGCTGACCCGTATCGGGTTGTTGTCCCGCAGATACCTCCGCAGTTCGCCTATTATCATCGGCACGGCGTATGTCGAAAACCGCACGTCCTGCGAAACATCGAAATTGTCTATCGCTTTTATCAACCCTATGCAGCCGACCTGAAACAGGTCGTCGGGATCTTCTCCTCTGCCCGAAAAGCGTCGGAGAACGCTCAAAACAAGTTTCAGATTTCCTCTGATAAACCTCTCCCGCGCCACCTCGTCTCCCGCCTTTATTTTCAGCATGAGTTCTTTCATTTCCGCGGCGGGTATGACTTCGAGTTCCGAGGTGTCTATTCCGCATATAACGACTTTGTTCAGCATATTCCGCGCCCTGCCTTTCCGAAAAAAGTATCGGCAAAAGGGCGAAAAGTATTCTTCCAAAAAATGTATTTGAAAAAAAGAGGACGTTTATGAAAAACATAAAAATCGTTTACGGCAGAAACGGCTCCGACATTCACCGTCGAATGCGGTCGAAAGTTGCCGACTTTGCCGCGCACGCAGCCGCCGAAGACAGGGCGTTTTTTATCGTTCCCGACCAGTATACTCTGACCGCGGAACGCTTTTTGCTTGCTGCCGTCGGTGAAAAAGCGCTGCGAAATATCCGCGTCGTTTCTTTCAAAAGGCTTGCGTCTCTCTCTTTTTCCGAAAAAGGCAAAACGTTTGATTTTGTCGGAGAGGGCGGGCGTGCCGCGCTTGTTTCCGCCGCTTTCGATGCCGTTTCGCCGCAGCTTAAATATTATGCGGGCTACTCCGATTTTTATTTTAACGAGGCCCTGTGCGAACGTATAAAAATGTTCAAGGAGTATGCGGTCACGCCCGACGCGCTGCTCTCAGCCGAAACTTCGGACGCGATTCACGACTTGGCGCTCGTTTACGGCGCTTACGACGCGCTTCTCGGCGCGGACAGAGCCGACCCCGCAGACAATCTGCGCCTGTTTGCCGAACTTATCGCCGAACACGGACTTTTTCGCGGAACAACGGTGTTTATCGACTTTTTCAAAGTCCTGAACGCGTCGGAACTTTCCGTTGTTCGCGCGCTTTACGAAGCTTGGGCGGAGATAAATGTCGGGCTTGTCGAAGACGAATCAAGGGACGATTGCGGCATCTTTGCGCCTGTGCTTGAAGTTGAAAACAAACTACGCCGCTTTGTTGAAAAAGACGGCGGCAAACTCGTTTACGAAAAAGCGGAAAACGGCACGGGGTATCAGTCAAACGGTCTTGCGCAGCTTGAAGATTTCCTTGCGACGGACGGCAATTCTGAGCCGCCCGACTGCGACGGCGTGAATATATATGAAGCGACCGATATATCCGACGAGGTCGATTTTGTCTGCTGTCGGATATGCGAACTTGTGCTTGACAGAGGCTACCGTTTTTCCGATATCGCCGTCGTGACACGCGACGACGAACGGTATGCGCCGTATTTTGAAAAACTGTTTGCGGATTATGAAATTCCGTTTTTCAGACATAAAAAAAGCGGGCTGACCGAAAAAAAAGCCGTTCGTTTTCTTTCTTCTCTTTTTTCCGCGATACGCTTCGGATTCCGTGCCGACGACGTTATCGACGCCGTTTCCTGCGGGTATATCGACGGGGTAGATCCGACCGATCTTGCCGAATTTGAACGGTATGTCCGTATCTGGAACGTAAACGGAAAAGGGTTTTTTGAACCGTTCGGGCGCAGTATAAGAGGCTTTTCGGGCGGCGAATCCCCGTCCGAGGAAGACACCGACCGTCTTGCGCGCGCCGAAAACGTCCGCCTGACCGTCGGCGAAGTGCTTTCATATCTCGGCAGGGGCAGCGACGAGGCAACCGTCAGAACCCATGCCGAAAGACTTTTTTCGCTGTTCGAAAAAACGGGACTTGAAGAAAAGATAAACGCAGACACACAGACGCTTGCCGCCATGGGTGAGAAGACGCTTGCCGACGAAAACGAAAAACTGTTTGAACTGCTTGTGCGAGGACTTGACGAATACGTTCGCTCCGCAGGCGATTCGGAAGTTTCTTTCGACCTTTTCGGCAGAATGTATCTGCGCATTATTTCAGAATATTCCGTCGGCTCGATACCGACGGCTCTCGACACGGTTCTTGTCGGCGGCGCGGACACCGCCCCGCTTCTCGATAAGCGCGCCGTGTTCGTTCTCGGACTGCGCGAGGGCTCATTCCCCAAAACTCCGTCATCGTCTCCGCTTGTTCCCGAACGGGAACGCGCCGCGCTTGAAGAGCAGGGAATAGTAGTTGACATCTCCCCGTTTGACAAGTTTCTTTATGAGCAGTTTATCGCCTATTACGCGCTGACAGCGGCAACGGAGCGCGTGTATATGTCCTATCCCTCGACCGACGGCGGAGAGGGTGTTCCGAGCGAAGTATTCGACCGTTGCCGTGCAGCCTTTCCGAATGCGGTCATTACTGCGCGGGCATCCGATGCGGAAAGAATTTACCGTGCCCGTCCGTCAAAGATAAAAGCCGTTGAGTACGGCATACAAGACCTTTCCGAGTATTTTGACATACGGATAGCGTCAGACGACGAGTATCTCAAAACGGGCTTCTCCGTTTCCGAAGAAGTCGCAAAAAAACTCTACGGTTCGCCCGTCTATATATCCGCAACGAAGAGCGATACGTTTGCGGAGTGTCCGTATAACTACTTCGTCCGTTTCGGGCTCGGCATAAACGAACTGCAAAAAGCGGAATTCAGCGCCGTCAACGTCGGCTCTCTCGTTCACGCTTCGCTTGACCGAATATTTAAAAAGGAAAAGGATATTTCCGCACTTGACGACGAAACTCTTTCGGCTCTTGCCCAAAACGAGATAGGAACATATATGAAAGAAGCGTTCGGTGCGGACGCAGACCGCCGCGATATGCAGGCGTGTGCCGCAAGCGTGCAAAAACGGTTGCTTGTGCTGCTCCGTTCCATGCGCAACGAACTGCGAACCGTCGGTTTCCGCCCGGTTTATACGGAACTCGGAATAGGCAAGGGCGAAAACGGACTTCCCGCTTACGACCTCGATTGCGGCAACGGCATAAAAGCCCGTGTCACGGGCTCGATAGACCGTGTGGACGCTTTGGAAAAGGACGGAAAAACGTTTGTCCGCGTCATAGACTACAAAACGGGCGAAAATAAGTTCTCGCTTGCCGATATATGCCGCGGTAAAAGCCTGCAATTGCCGCTTTATCTCGATATACTCAAAGAGACGGGCGCACACCTGTTTTCTTCCGAACCCGAACCTGCGGGTATGATGTATTACGTCCTGAACAAGGCGACGGAAAAACTCGATACAGCGCCTGATACGTTTGCGGAGTTTGCGCAAACGGGCAAACTTCCCGCCGTGCCGGACAGCCACAAACGTAGCGGAATGCTGCTTGACGTTTCCTCTCCGACGAACGGTGACGAGGACGGCGAGCAGCCCGACATTCACGGCGAAGTTGACAAAAAAGAATTTATAAAAACCGATAAAAACGGCTTTGACACGGTGTTTTTCTATGTCAAAGACAGCCTGAAAAAAATGTGCGGCACGCTTTGTTCGGGCAGAACGGAAAAGACGCCGAACAAAAACGGCAACACCTGCAAATATTGTCCGCTCGGCAGTATTTGCGAAATTAGGGACAACCCGCCGTCGGCGCTCAAAATAGACGACCCGATGAAAATAATGCGCGACCGCATGGAAAAGGACGGTGACGACAATGGCTGAAAGATGGACAGACGAACAGAAGTCCGCAATCAACGAAAAAGGCAGGAATATCATCGTTTCCGCCGCCGCGGGAAGCGGAAAGACGTCCGTTCTTTCCGAGCGCGTCTGCCGTTTTGTGGCGGACGGCGGCGATATCGAACGGCTGCTTGTCGTAACGTTCACAAAAGCCGCGTCAAAGGAAATGCGTTCCCGTATACGCAAAAAAATCGCCGACCTTTGCAGAGCGGAGCAAGACCCCGAAACAAAAAAACGGCTTCGCCGCCAACTTGTCAAAGTCGGAAACGCAAAGATTTCGACAATAGACAGTTTTTTCGGCAATCTTGTCCGTGAGAATTTCCGTGTTGCGGAGGTCAGCCCCAATTTCGGTATGCTTGATCCCGCGGAGACCGCCGCGATAGAACAGGAGGCTCTGGCGGCTGTCGTCGAACGCGCTTACGAAGATATGTCAGAGCCGTTCCGCGCGCTTGTCGAACTTGTCGGAGGAGATGCCCGAAACGAAAAAATAGGCGGAGACATTAAATATATTTATAACAGATTGGCGTCCGTTCCGTTCAGAACGGAATGGTTAAAGACCAAGAAAGAACTTTATTCTTCTCCCGAATATTTTACGTCATTCTGCTGTGATTACATCGCCTCCCGAGTGCGTGAAGTTCTTCCCGTTTTTGAACAAATCGAAGCAAGCGGCGCGATATGTTCTCCCTCAAAATCAAGGTATCTTGCCGAGGATATAGAGTCTTTGCACAGAGTTCTTTCCGCTTGCGAAAAAGGGGATTGGGACGGTGCGCGCGTCTGCGCGTTTGAAGGCGACGCGCGCGGCAAGTCAAAGACTGACGACCCCAATGCCGTTGCACGCTATTTCAAGGTCAGGGGATATCTCAAAAACCTTTTTGCCCTGCCTTTTATGCAGCATTCCGCCGCAGCGATCAAGCGCGAACTCGAAGAAATGAGAGTGCCTGTTTCATGCCTGTTCGACCTTGTTGAAGAATACGCGCTCGAACTGCGCCGGATATGCGAAGAAAAAAACAAATACACGTTTGACATTATTTCCGAAAAAGCTCTGCGCCTGCTTGTTGCGTCATTCGACCATGAAACAGGCATTTTCGAAACGACCGAACTCGCCCGCGCCGTTGCCGCAAATTTCGACGGCGTAATGATAGACGAATATCAGGATACAAGTCCGCTTCAAGACGTGTGCTTTGCCGCCGTCGGACGCGACGATATGTTCGTTGTCGGCGATTTGAAGCAGTCCATATACAGCTTTCGCGGCGCAAAACCCGAGGGCTTTGCAAAAAAACGCGATGTGTTCCGCCGCATAGACTTAAACAAGAACTTCCGCAGCCGCAAAGGCGTTCTCGATTTTGCGAACTTTGTGTTCTCGATGATTTTCTCGGAAGAAGTCGGCGGCGTTGAATACGACGACGGCGAACGGCTCAACCACGGCGAAAAGACGCCGTCCGAAGAAGCGCGCCAAACTCCCGACGTCGAAGTTGACATTCTCAACGCGGAATATATCGAAAAACTCGGAACGGGTTCATTCGCCGATTTCTGCCATGTCGCGGGACGTATTTCCGACCTTGTTGAAAACGGCGACGGAGAAAGAACATACAGGTATTCGGACATCGCGGTTCTCTGCGCGGACAACCTCTCGTGCGCGAGAGTCGCAAAGACGCTCAATTCGCTTAACGTTCCCGCATATTACGAAAGCGGCGGCAATATTTTCGAGTCCGTCTGCGTTCGTTCCGCCGTTGCGGTTCTCCGCGCGCTGAACGACCCGTATTCGGATGTCGATTTTTATGCCTGTATGACCTGCGGCGTTTTCGACGTTGAAGAATCCGACATTGCACAGGTCGTTGCCGAAGTCGGCAGAAAAGGTTTCCTTTACGATAAAATAACTGACAATGCGGCAGCAAACACACGCCTTTCCGCATTCGTTTCCGTTTTTGAAGCGTTCCGCACGCTTGCCGCGGAACTTCCCGTATCCGCACTCATTCGCCGCATTTACGAAGCGACGGGGTATCCCGAAAAAGTCCTACTTTTCCCGAACGGAGAGGAACGCTACGACGCATTGATGAAGTTTGAAGCGTTCGCTGCCGCGCATGAAGAAGCGTGCGAGGCAAGGCTCGGAAAGTTTTTGAAACTTGTTTCCGACTTTGCGGCAAAGGGAAGCACGGACGAGGACAGCGCAGCTCCGAAAGGCGAGTTTGTGCGCATTATGACGTTCCACAAATCGAAAGGCCTCGAATTTCCCGTCTGCATCGTTCCGCGCCTTGAAAAAGCGTTTCCTTCAAAAAAGGGAGATAATGAAAATATCGCTTTTCACCCGCGTTTTGCCGTCGGCACATATCTGCGCGACGCAGAGGGTACGGTCGAGGCAAAATCGTTTTTGTATTCGCTCAACGAACGCCTGTCCGCAGATGAAGTCCTTTCCGAAAAACTGCGCGTGCTTTACGTTGTTGTGACCCGCGCCAAAGAAAAACTCATTCTCTGCGCAAATCCTCCGAAGAAGTTTTCCGCCGAATCCCTTGCAGTGCTTTACGACTATGTTCCGCAGCCCGACGGCACACGAAAACTCAAATGCCTGCGGCTTGCCGTCGAAAACGCCAAAAGTTATCTCGACCTTGTCGCGCTTGCGCTGACGCACCGCATCGACAGCGGCATTTTCAACTGCGCCGACGTTCCGACAAAACCGTTCTGCGAGCCTATCCGCATCAACAGCGATTTTGAGAATGAGGACGGAGAAATCACCGAACGTGCAACGGAAGCATCCGAAGCGGAAACAGAAGCCGTAACAACCCTTGCGGACGGCAAAAAAAAGAGAGTGAGCGGACTTTCGGAAACCGAACTGAACCGCCGTTTCGGCGCAAAACTCACGACCGTGCTTTCCAAAGTACCCGCAAAGGTTTCGGTCACGGAACTTTCAAAAGGGTTTGTCGCGGACGAAGACGCAGAACCCATGTTCCCGCAAAGCCGCAAACCGTCCGTAACGCCCGAGTTTTTGAAGGCTTCGGAGATGAGCGGAGCGGAAAGAGGTACCGCCGTTCACCGTTTTGTGTCTCTGCTTGACCTTAAAGCCGACCCGAGCGACGAACTTAACCGACTTGTTTCGGAGGGCGTTTTGTCCGAGCGTGAAGCCGAAGCGGTAAACCTTGAAAAAATCCGACGTTTTCTGTCTTCCGACATCGGCGAACTGATGAGAAACGCAAAAAAGGTCTACCGAGAGGAATCGTTCGTTGTCCGCATTCCCGCAACTGAATACGCAGCGGATGCAGACCCGAACGCCGAAATTCTGCTCCAAGGCGCGGTTGACGCACTTTGTGAGACCGACGACGGCTTTGTTCTGATAGATTACAAAACCGACCGCAAGACAGCCGAGGAACTCAAAGCACTCTATTCGCGCCAACTCGGCTACTACGCTTACGCCGTTGAAAAACTTTTCGGCAAGCCCGTCAAAAAGGCGTATATCCGTTCGTTTTCGCTCGACGAAACGATAGAGATACCTCTGCATTAAAGGTGTTCGCAGGCTGTGCATATTCAGCCCGAACATATAAAACAAACAGGCAGTCCTCGCAAAAAAACGATGGCTGCCTTGCATTTTAATGGAATCTTAATGCGTTTTAATGCTTTCCGACTTCCATTTTTACAAATTCTGTGGTATAATCAGTTTGTAAAGGAGAGAAACGATATGTACAACCTGCTTATTTGCGACGACGAAAAAGATATTGTTAACGCGCTCAAAATATATCTTTCCGACCCGTCGTATGAACTCTATACTGCAAGCAACGGCGAAGAGGCTCTGCGCATTGTCGAAAGGGAAGACATACACCTTGTTCTTATGGACATAATGATGCCCGTCAAGGACGGTATGACCGCCCTTTCCGAAATCCGGAAGATAAGCAATGTTCCCGTGATTTTTCTCACGGCGAAAAGCGAAGACACCGATAAGATTTTGGGCCTCAACATCGGCGCGGACGACTACATAACAAAGCCGTTCAATCCCGTCGAAGTCTGCGCCCGCGTGCGCTCTCATCTGCGCAGATATTTCAGCCTCGGAGGAGGAAACGTTAAACCCGAAACATTCGTCTGCGGCGGCATAGAACTGAACGACGCTTCCAAAAAAGTGACCGTGGACGGCGAACCCGTAACGCTGACGCCGAAAGAATACGATATTCTGCGCCTGCTTCTTTCCGAACAGGGCAGGGTGTTTTCTCCGAAAGAAATATACAAGCGCGTTTGGAACGATATTCCGCTGAACAGCGACAACACCGTTGCCGTACATATCCGTCATCTCCGCGAAAAGATAGAAATCAACCCGTCCGAGCCGCGCTATCTGAAAGTTCTGTTCGGACAGGGCTATATGATTGAAAAGGTGAGGGACAGATGAAAAATTTTCTTCGCTCCGTCGCGGGCAAGACCGTCCTTTTTGTTCTTGTTATAATTATGTTCGTCACAGCCGCGGTCTCCGCTTTCTCCGTTGCGCTTTTGGCTGTTTACGGTTTTTATGACGAAAAAACCGATATCGAAAGCGCAAAAAGCCGAATGGAAAAAGAGTATTTCATCTCCTACGTTCAGTCCGACGCTTATTCCGCGGCGTTTTCCGTTATTCGGGATGGGGAAGAACCGTATACGCCCGATTCGCTCGATTATGCGTTTTACGACGAAACGGGAAAACAGCTTTCGACAAATTACGACGCGGCCGTTTCCGCAAACGACGACATTTGGAGCTACCGTGTTTATATATGGAAAAATGAAACGTTTTTCCGCACCTCTTTTTACAATGACCCTAACGAAGTGGGCGAAAAGTATATTTTCTGCGCAAATCCGGCAAATCTGCGCGAGGGATATTTCGGCGTTGACCGCTATTCGAGAACCGCCAACCTGATAAGTCTCGGATATTCTTTGCGCTATGTTGTTGTGGCTTTGCTCGCCGTTTCAATTCCCGCGCTTCTTGCCGCGTTCATAACTCTCATGTGTGTTTCGGGCAGACGTCCGAACACCGAAGAAATCGTTCCGGGGGCTTTGAACCGCGTTCCGTTTGACGTGCTGTTCCTTGTCTGCGTAAGCCCCGTTTTCGCGGTGTTTGTCGTTATTTCGTCCTCTTTCAATAAATACACGTCGCTTGGCTTTTCCGCGGTGTTTACGGCTTTATCCCTCTGCACCGTTCTCGGACTCGCAATGAGTTTTGCCGTTCGTATAAAAGAAAAAACTCTTATCAAAAACACCGTAGTATATCGTATTGTCAGACTTCTCGGACGGTTTTTCCGCGCAGTGGGACGTTTTTTCTCGTCCGTTCCGCTCGTGCCCAAAACCGCTGTCGGCGCGCTTGCTCTGACCGTTGCGGAATTTGCTTTTATGCTCCGATTTATATATGACCCCAAGTATCTGATAATCGTTTGGGTCGCGGAAAAACTCATTCTTATTCCGCTTGTGATTTATTCCGCCGTCAACCTGCGCAAACTGCAAAAAGCGGGCAAAGCCGTTGCCGAGGGCAACCTCGAATACAAGACCGATACCCGCAGTTTGTTCGGCGATTTTAAACGCTTCGGCGAAGATATGAACCGCATTTCGGACGGCATGAGTGCGGAAGTTGAAAAGCGCACACACAGCGACCGCATGAAGACCGAACTCATAACAAACGTTTCCCACGACCTGAAAACGCCGCTGACTTCGCTTGTCAACTATTCGGATTTAATCTGCGCCGAAAAATGCGACAATGAAAAAATATCCGAATACGCCGAAGTCATTCACCGTCAGTCCCTGCGTCTCAAACGCCTTATCGACGATCTTGTCGAAGCCTCAAAAGCCCAGAGCGGCGTGCTTGATGTCTGCCTTGCTCCCTGCGACGTTTCAACATTCGTCAATCAGGTCTCGGGCGAATACGGCGACCGTCTCGCTTCCGCCGAACTGGAACCCGTTATACGTCTGCCGTCCGAACCCGTTTACATCTTTGCCGACCCGCGCCGACTGCTCCGCGTGTTCGACAATCTTCTGACCAATATCTGCAAGTATGCCAAACATGGCACCCGCGTTTATCTCGATGTTGCGCAGGACGGCAACACCGCCCGCATAACTTTCCGCAACGTCTCCGAACGCGCGCTCGACATCGACGGCGAAGAACTTGCGGAACGCTTTGTCCGTGCCGACGCTTCGCGCAACACAGAGGGCAACGGGCTGGGACTTTCCATCGCCAAAAGCCTTGTCGAACTCCAAAACGGCAAAATGAAAATAACCGTTGACGGCGACCTGTTCAAAGTTACGTTGACGTTTCCCTTGTCCAAACCCGTTGAATAAAGTTTTTGTCCGAAAGCCCGACATTCTGTCGGGCTTTTGAACACTTGACAAAACGCCGTTTACCTAATATAATATTATTATATCATTACGGCAAACGGCGAACACCCGCCGCTGTGATGACTTTTTGAGAAAGGCGGAAACAGGATATGTACAACCCCCAACTTGATACTTTTTTGCGCGTTGCCGATGCGGGCAGTTTTAACCGTGCCGCGGAAGAATGCTACATAACCCCGACTGCGGTCATCAAACAGATAAATCTGCTTGAAGGCGAACTCGGCGTCCGTCTGTTTGACAGAAGTCATCGCGGGTTGACGCTTACTCCCGCCGGCAGATCGCTTTATCGCGATACAAAATATATAATTCAGTATTGCCGCGATTCTGTCACCCGCGCAAAAAACGCAATGCAGGCAGAGACCTCCGTTGTGCGTATAGGCTCGTCTCCGATGACGCCTGCCCAACTTCTTATGCGGCTTTGGTCAAGGGTGAACGAACTTTGCCCCGACATAAAATTTCAGATAGTTCCTTTTGAAAACACGCCCGAAAATGCCCGTGAAATTCTCGGCAACCTCGGAAAAAACATTGATGTTGTCGGCGGTATTTTTGACGAAACGATGCTCGGACTTTACGGCTGCGACGGGCTTGAACTTTCGCGTGAACCGTTCTGCTGTGCCGTTTCCGTCCACCACCGCCTTGCCGCAAAAGACCTCTTGCGGGTCAGCGACCTGTACGGCGAAAATCTTCTGCTTATGCGCCGAGGTTGGAGCAGATACGTTGACCGCCTGCGCGACGACCTCTGGAAAAACCACAGCCGGGTAAATATCGTGGATTTTGACTTTTACAGTCTGAATATTTTCAACCGATGCGAAAATTCAAACGATGTTCTGCTTGCCATTCCCGGTTGGGAAAGCGTTCATCCTCTCTTAAAAGTCATTTCCGTCGATTGGGATCATAACATTCCTTACGGTCTGCTTCATTCGCCGTCCCCGTCGCCCACGGTCAGACGCTTTTTGGACGCCGCAAAAAACGTGAGCTGTCACAAATAAACACTTATAACCCAAAGGTATAAACTCATCAACATATCGAGACTTCACAAGAGGTCTCGATTTTGCTATAATAAGGTCAAAGAAAGGCACGGGGCTTTTAACTCCGTCGGTGTTTGAACAGAATAAAGTTTTTTCAAAAGGAGAAGTTCTTATGAAAATCAAGTTTATTTCGCTGTTGCTTGTTTGTCTTGTTTCGCTCGGGCTTGTTGCCTGCGGAGGTTCTCGAACCGCCGTTGACCAAAATCCCGAAGCGGCGGTTAAAGGCGAAAGCAAAGCACTCGTCGCATACTTTTCGTGGTCGGGTAACGGTCGGCAAATGGCTCGCTGGATTGCGGATGAGACCGGCGCGGACATTTTTCGGATAGTTCCGAAAGAAAGTTACGGTGACGATTACAGCGCCGTTGCGGACAGGGCAAAGGCAGAAAAAGAAAACGGCACGCGTCCCGAACTTGCAGAGCATATAGACGCGGAGACGATGAGGAGTTACGATGTAATATATCTCGGCTTTCCTATCTGGTGGTACGATTTGCCGACGCCCGTTTGGACATTCCTTGAAGAATATGACTTCTCGGGTAAAACGATAATCCCGTTTTTCTCTCATGCGGGAAGTTCGGACGGCGCAAACAGTCCGGCACGGATAGCCGAACTTGCGAAAGGTGCGGAAGTCCTTTCCGACAAAGCACTTTCCGTTCGCGGCAAATCGGTTGCCGACTCCGAACAAAAAGTTAGAAATTGGGCACACGAGAATTCAAAATAAGCCTGAAAGGGGAACAGAAGATGAATAATTTTATATATAAAAACAAAACAAAAGTGTTTTTCGGAAAAGGCGGTGTCCGCGAATACCTCGGCTGTCTTTTGAAAAATTACGGCAAAACCGTTATGCTTGCTTACGGCGGCGGTTCGATAAAGCGCAACGGCGTTTACGATGAAGTCGCGTCTGTTCTGACCGAGGCGGGAAAACAGATAGTCGAATTTTCGGGAATTATGCCCAACCCGACTTACGAAAAAGTAAAAGAGGGGGCAGCCCTTGCCCGGGAAACCGGCGTTGATCTTATTCTTGCCGTCGGCGGCGGCTCGGTCTCGGACTGCTGCAAAGTTGTTGCCGCGCAGGCAAAACTTGACGAGGATATATGGGAAGCAGAAAACGTCAAGCACAGATATCCTGCCGAAACGATACCTCTCGGCGTCATAGTTACCGTTTTCGGAACGGGTTCGGAAATGAACAACGGTGCTGTTATAACGAATGAAGAGAAAAAAATCAAGGGCGCGCTTTGGGGCGCGCAGGCGGACTTTGCGTTCCTCGACCCCTGCTATTCTCTTTCCGTTCCGTTCAAACAGGTTATTTCGGGCGCATTCGACACTTTGAGCCATGCAATGGAAACGTATTTCGGAAAACCCGATAAAAACAATCTTTCGGACGAGATAGGCGAAGCGGTTATGAGAAGCGTTATACGCAATATCCGCGTGCTGCTTTCCGATAACGAAAATTACGATGCGAGAAGCGAACTTGCGTGGGCGTCCGCCACCGCGGAAAACGGTTATCTGAAAATCGGAAAAGTGACGGATTTTCAGGCGCACATGATAGAACACCAACTCGGTGCGTATACAAACTGCAATCACGGCGCGGGACTTGCCGTTATTCAACCCGTTCTTTACCGCCATCTTTATAAATACAACACCGAAAGATTTGCGCGCTTTGCCGAAAACGTGTGGGGCATATCTCCGAAAAAGACCGCCCGGGAAACCGCACTTGCGGGAGTTGAAGCTCTTGCGGCGTTTGTGCGCGAAACAGGACTTCCGACGGATTTTTCCGAACTCGGAATACCCGCGGATACCGACCTGCGCGCCGTGGCTGTTTCAACCGTTACCACCGCAGGCTGCTGCAAGAAACTCACCCCGGATGAAATATATGAGATTTTGCTTGAATGTAAATAATTTGAAAGGATGATATAACAATGAAAAAGACAGTTGCTTTTATTCTTTGCGTGATATTCGCGCTTGCGCTTGCCTCGTGCAGCGCCGTCAGAGATACCGACCCCTCAACCGCGGCTCCGTCACCTTCGACCCCGACATCTTCTGACCCGTCCTCTTCCTCAACGCCGACGACCGACGGCGGAGAGACTCCGACCGATTCGGGAGCGAAAAAAACGCTTGTTGTTTACTTCTCCGCGTCGGGCAACACCGAGCGTGTCGCAAAAGAGATATCTGCGGCGGCAAATGCCGATATTTTTGAAATAGTTCCCCAAGATGTTTATACAAGCGACGACCTGAATTGGACAAACCCGAACAGTCGTGTTTGCCGTGAACATGACGACGAGTCTTTAAGAGATGTTCCGCTGACTTCGACGGCGGTTGACGGTTGGGAAAACTACGACACCGTTTATATCGGTTATCCGATATGGTGGGGCATTGCGGCATGGCCCGTTGACAATTTTGTAAAAGCCAACGATTTTTCGGGCAAAACGGTTGTTCCGTTCGCAACTTCTTCGTCCTCAGGCATGGGACAAAGCGGAACTCTGCTTGAAAGAATGGCAAACGGCGGCGATTGGCAGGAAGGACACCGCTTCTCTTCGGGAGCGTCTGCAGCCGATGTTGACGCTTGGGTTTCGGGCAGATGAAAATACAAAAAAGCGTTCTCCTTATCTTCACATTTATATTTGCCCTGTCGATATGCGGATGTGCCGTCACCCCCACCGACGGTGACGCAACAGGCGCGGACGTTGCGGGCGGAGACCTCGTTTCTCCGTCGTCCGCGCCCGACAAGGGCGAAACAGAGAATGACCCGTCTTTTATACAGGGCACGGAAACTTATCGCGGGTTTACCGTTGACAATGTTTTGCGGAGCGAAAAAGGCGATATACATTTCAGCCTTTATATACCCGACGATTACGACGGTTCGACTCCGTATGCTCTTTATCTGACGCTTCCCGGTTATGAGGGACTTTACTTTCAGGGCGCAGCACAAAATCTGCGTTCGGAAAATTTTGCGTTTGAAGCGCAGAAGTACAATGACCGTATGATAATCGTAGCCCCGCAGTTGAATGATTGGGCGGAAACCTCCGCCGATCAGACGATAATTCTTGTCGAGTATTTTCTGCGGCACTATGCGATAGACCGCTCTGCCGTTTACGCAAACGGTTATTCGGGCGGCGGAGAAACGATGTCGATAGCCGTCGGCAAACGCCCCGATCTGTTTTCGGCATATCTGCAAGTTTCTTCGCAATGGGACGGCGAATATGAATCCGTTGTTCGGTCGCGACTGCCTGTGTATCTTGCAATAGGCGAAAACGACGAATATTACGGCTCATCCCCAACGAGGAACGCTTATAACACATTTTATCGGCTGTATCGCGAAAGCGGTCTGACAGATGAAGAAATTGATGAGATACTCGTCTTGAATATAAAAGACCACAGTTATTTTTCTGATAGGAATGCGCCGAACGAACACGGCGGAGGCGGGCTGTTTGCCTTTGACCCCGAAATTATGGGATGGCTTTTTTCGAGCCGCCCGCCGAGAAACACATCTACTTTGATGAGATAGGTGAATATTATTATGATACTTTTTATTAACGGAAGCCCGAACAGAAACGGAAATACCGCGGCGCTTGCGGCGGAATTGCTGAAAGGCAAGGAGTATAAAACGCTCAATCTGACGGATTATGTTATAGGGTCTTACGGTCAGCGGCTGCCCTCGGACGGACTTGACGACATTATCGAGGCTATCGTGCAGGCGGACACCGTCGTCATAGGCTCACCGCTTTATTGGCACAATATCTGCGGAAGCGTCCGCAATGTTCTTGACAGGTTCTACGGCAGAGTTGAGAACGGTTCGCTTAAAGGCAGAAAACTTTATTTCATTTTTCAGGGCGCAGCTCCCGAAAAGTGGATGCTTGACGCGGGTGAGTTTACGATGAAGCGTTTTGCGGAGCTTTACGGCATGACTTACTTCGGAACGGTACGAAATCCCGCGGAGGCAAAAGAACTGAATAAGACCGTTCAATAAATACGGTTATTGTCGGCGCGTGAATATATTAAACATATATAAAACAGCGGTTTTCCGCAAATTTACGGCGGAAAAAGCCGTGAAAGGGGATTTTTATGGAATATTTTAAGTTGAACAACGGAGTTGAAATGCCTGCCGAGGGTTTCGGCGTTTTTCAGGTTCCCGACCCCATACAATGCGAAAATGCCGTTTCGGACGCTATCGAATGCGGTTACCGTCTTATAGACACCGCCGCGGCTTATATGAATGAAGAGGCTGTCGGCAGCGCGATAGCAAAAAGCGATGTGAAGCGCGGCGACCTGTTCGTCACAACAAAACTCTGGGTGCAGGATGCCGGTTACGACGCCGCAAAACGTGCGTTTGACCGTTCTTTGAAAAAACTCGGTCTCGAATATCTTGACCTCTATCTTATTCATCAGCCTATGGGCGATTATTACGGCGCATGGCGCGCAATGGAATCTCTTTACAAAGAGGGAGTTGTTCGCGCAATAGGCGTCTGCAACTTTTATCCGCATATTCTTGCGGATTTCTGCGAGACCGTAGAAGTGATACCCGCCGTAAATCAGGTGGAACTTCATCCGTTTTTTGCACAGCAGTCCGCGCTTGATTTGATGAAAGAATACGGTGTCACGCCCGAAGCATGGGGACCTTTTGCAGAGGGCAAACACGGCATATTCACTCACCCCGTACTGACGCAGATAGGCGAAAAATACGGCAAGAGTGCCGCGCAGGTCGCATTGCGTTGGAACGTTCAGCGCGGAGTGGTGGTTATTCCGAAGTCCGTGCACAGAGAGCGTATGGCGCAAAATGCCGATATCTGGGATTTCACTCTTTCTCAGTCCGATATGGAAGCGATTTCCGCGCTTGACCTCGGTCACAGCGAGATAGTCGATCACTCCGACCCGAAATTCGTCAAAATGCTTCACGGCTTAAAGGTGCATGACTGATATTGACGGAAAAAGAAGGCTGCAAAAACGGATTTGATACGGCAAATCCGAATATTTTGTGACGCGTGCCCCGTCTTTCGTGTTTTGACTTGACACTCGGCGGGATTTATGGTATAATCACTCTGTTCCTAAGACAACAGGTGCTTATGCGTAAATCCTGTCGAGGCGTAAAAAACGAATATTTTTGTTTTTATATGTGCTCTTTCAGTTCTTGGGAATGAAAGAGTTTATTTTTTTCGGGAGGTGAAAATCCTAATGCCCAGTGAAAAGGTTTTAAGCGAAAAGAAGGCTATCGTTGCGGCTCTTGCCGAAAAGATCAAGGCTTCCGGCACAGGCGTTCTCGTTGACTACAAAGGTCTTACGGTTGCGGAAGATACCGAACTCAGAAAGGCTCTTCGTGCGGCAGGCGTTGAATACGCTGTTGTAAAGAACACCCTGACCAGATTCGCTCTTAAAGAAGCAGGTTACGAGGGACTTGACGAAGTTCTTAACGGAACGACTTCTCTTGCTCTTGCAGGCGACGACGTTGTTGCTCCCGCAAAGGTTATCTGCAAATTCGCAAAAGATCACGGCGACAAGATCTCCGTAAAAGGCGGCTTTATCGAAGGCAAAGTTGTTCCCGTTGAGGACGTTATCGCGCTTTCCAAAGTTCCCTCGAAGGAAGACCTTATCTCCAAAACGCTCTACTGCATCCTTTCTCCTCTTCAGGGTCTTGCGATCGCGCTCCAAGCAATCGCCGACAAGAAGAACGAAGGCGCAGAGGCACCCGCTGCGGAGGCTGCCGCAGAATAAGCGAGAATACACCGCGGCGTGAAAATTACGGTTTTTGCGCGTTTTACGGGCGTGAATGCGCCTGACGCTCTGCGCGGCGTTATAATAAGCGTAAGAAAATATTTATTATCGGAGGAAAATCAAAATGGCAAGTGAAAAAATCACCAATATGATCGAAGAGATCAAAACCCTTACTGTTCTTGAACTCAATGAACTCGTTAAAGCCCTTGAAGAGGAATTCGGCGTTTCCGCTGCTGCACAGGTTGCGGTAGTTGCAGGCGCTGCTGACGCTGCTCCCGCTGCTGAGGAGAAGACCGACGCTTCCGTTATCATCAAGGAAGTTGGCGCTAACAAGATGGCAGTTATCAAGGCTGTTAAAGAAATCACCGGTCTCGGACTTAAAGAGTCCAAAGAGATCGTTGACGCTGCTCCCAAGGCTGTTAAGGAAAACGTTCCTTATGCAGATGCAGAGGCTATGAAAGCAACTCTCGAAGCAGCAGGCGCTGTTGTTGAATTGAAGTAATTCAACCTCGAACAAAAAAATCGGAGCAGACTTTTTCGGTCTGCTCCTTTTTGTTTTATAACTAAATTTTAGCAACTTCGATTGATTTTTATCAGTATTGAAAGCTATCAGTAAATGAAATGTCATTTTTTCGGCAGCATTGTAAACTCTGTTGAAATTGTCCCGCCTATGTGTTATGATTTGGCTGACAAAAAACAAACAGGGGATATTCGATATGGGAAAAACAGGCGAAGACTACAAAAACGAAGTTGTGACTTATGCAAAAATCCTTGATGAAAAGGGACTTGTCAACACCGTTGAGGGAAATCTCTCTGTTCTTGACAGAGAAACGGGCAAACTTTATGTTACCCCGTCCGGTACACGCAAGCGCTTTCTTGATGCGGACAAGATAGCCGTTATGCAAAACGGGGAGCAGGTTGAGGGCAGTCTGTCTCGTTCGAGCGAATATCTTATGCACTTGGAAGCGTTGAAAGCGCGCCCGACTTGCAACGCCGTTGCGCACGTTCATTCTCCGTATCTTACCGCATACGCTTACTGCGGCAAGGACATCAGTATAAAATGTTCCTCTTCTTTTGCCATTCTTTTCGGCGAGAAGATCCCGTGTATTCCTTACGGTGAAGCGGCAACGTCGCACATCGCGGACGGACTTGCGGAAGCATTGAAAGACAATGACCTTGTTCTGCTTGCAAATCACGGCGTTATATCCGTCGGCAGAACGCTTGAAGATGCCGTCAAACTTATCGAAGCCGCCGAAGAGGTTATGAAGATATACTCTTATGCCAAACAGATAGGGCAGACAAGCGACCTTTCCGACGAACAGTTGGAATCCATTTTTGAACACCATCCGGGCAGCAAACGCAACCGTTTGAGATAAAACGAAAACGGTTCAATTCTTCCGAACAATTCTTATTTTTTCGGAAGTTTTTGCTTGATTTAAGTAAAAACCCCCATGTTTTAATAGGTTTTTGCCGAATTCAAGTAAAAAACTTTTCTCTGAATACAACAAAACGCCTGCGGCAGAAATGCCGCAGGCATAGTTTTTAATAATCGTTTTCAAGCAGAAAATCCGCCAAATGTATTATCCTGATACCGTCTGAAAAACCTGTTGCGAGGTCGTCAAGCGTTACGATGTATTTGGGGAAATTATCCCTTATTTCAAGCAGGTTTTCAATTTCTCTGTCCGAATTTTGCGGAAGTTCTTTGCATACCTGAACATATATCTTTTTGTCGCGTTTTGAAGCAACAAAGTCTATTTCTTTTGTTTCATTTTTTCCGATATACACATCATATCCTTTTCTGCGCAATTCAAAATATACAATATTTTCGAGCATTGCCGCAACGGATTTCGGGTCAAACCCCATGATAGAGTATTTCAGAGACTGATCGGCAAGATAAAACTTTTCCTGCGTTTTCAGCACGGATTTTCCCTGCATATCATATCGTCTGCAACGGTATATTACAAATGCTTTTTCCAACCAATCTATATAATTATATACGTTTTCGACCGACAGAGATCTTTTTTCGCTTTTGAGGAATTTCACTATTGTATTTGCCGAAAATGTTTTGCCCACATTCTCTATAATGAATCTTACAACGCGGTTGAACAAATCAAAATCCGAAAGATTATGCCGTTTTGTTAAATCGCTTGTTATAACGGAGTTATATATGCCCTCGACAATCTGATATGCGGAAGTCTCATCGAAATCATTCAGCGCGATAATCGGAAAGCCTCCGAAACGGATATAATCATTAAGCAATTCTTTTTTTGATTTTCCGCTTGACGCTTTGAAATCGAGATATTCGGAAAAAGATAAAGGATATACGGGAATTGAGATATATCTTCCTGTCAGATATGTCGAAATTTCTCCCGCCATAAGTTTTGAGTTTGAACCTGTTACATATATATCGGAATTTGTATTTTCAAGCAAACTGTTGACAGCCTTTTCCCAGTTTTCGACCTCTTGAACCTCGTCAAGAAGCAGATAACAGCGTTCATCGTCTGTCATCTTTGCCTTTATGGCATTATACATATCTTTATCTGTCATTCCCGCATCGAATTCTTCGGAAGTGTAGCGCATACAGATAATTCTTTCTTTCGGAACACCGTCACTTATCAGATCGTTTTTCAGCATTTCAAGTATTGTTGATTTGCCGCAACGTCTTATTCCCGCAAGAATTTTTACCAGCGGAATGTCCCGATATTCTTTCAACGCGCTCAAATACTTCGGTCTCTGTATCATTTTACATCTTCCTTTCGAATATTGCTTTTATGCTTTTAGTATACCCCTAAAAAAAGATTTTGTCAATAGTTTTTACTTGATTTAAGTAAAAACTTCTGAATTTCAATAGGCTTTTACGAAATTTAAGCAAAAACTTACGAGTTTCAATAAGTTTTTGCCGAATTCAAGTAAAAAACTTTTCTCTGAATACAACAAAACGCCTGCGACATTTCTGCCGCAGGCATAGTTTTTGAGTTTTCTGTCAATGTAAGATATATTCGCCGTCCGCTTTCATCTCTATGCCGCTTTCGAAAAATGCGGTGAGAGCCGAAATCATCGCCTGCGTGTCGTCCGCGCCCGCCGTCTCGTATGCGGAGTGCATAGCCAACTGCGCAAGCCCGATGTCAACCGTGTTCAGCGATACCTGTGTGTTTGCGATGTTGCCCAGCGTGCCGCCGCCCGCCATATCAGCACGGTTTGCATAAAACTGCGTCTTGACGCCCGCCTTGTCGCAGAACGATTTGAATATCGCCTCCGATACCGCGTCGGTCGTATAACGCTGATTTGCGTTGTATTTGATAACCACGCCGCCGTTCATGCGAACCGTGTGATTCCTGTCCGCATATTCGGGGTGGTTCGGGTGAACAGCGTGCGCATTGTCGCACGAAACAAGGAAGCCCGAAGCAACTTTTTCTCTGTATTTGTCGCCGTTTCCGAGTGCCGCGCAAATTCTTTCAAGCGTGTCCACAAGGAACGTTGACGCTGCGCCTTGCTTTGTCTGACTGCCGACTTCTTCATTGTCGAACAGGCAGAGAACAGGCAGCCCCGCACCGTCTTTCGCATTCAGAAATGCCGTGAGTGAAGCAAAAGCGCATTGCAGATCGTCAAGTCTCGGCGCGCATATAACGCCGCCAAACTCTTCTCCGCTCTGCGGGTTGTAAACCGAAACGTCCGTGGCAACGATGTCTTTTTCATCGACTTTTGCCGCTTTTGCAAGCATTTCGCGCAGGTGCAGCGTCTTCTCTCCCGCAAGCGAGAACAGGGGAATCATATCCACGGCGGTATTGTAGCCTTTTGAATCGTTTGACGTTCTGTCCATGTGAATGGCAACGTTCGGAATTATCGCAACGGGCTCTTTGAGATCGACCGTCACGGTCTTTATCCCGCCGTCCGTTTTTACAACGAGCCTGCCCGCAACCGAAAGCGGTCTGTCCGTCCACGTCGAACGCAGCATTCCGCCGTAGCCTTCAACCGAGAGTTTAACGTAATTGCCGTCTTCGAGACGATCGTTTTCCTTTATTCTGAACGTTGGGGAATCGAGGTGTGCCGCTGTCATCATAAAGCCCGTGAAATCGCCGTTCGGAACTCTGAACGCTATCAGAGACGAACCGTTTCTTGTCACATAGTAGCCTTTGCCCGTTTCAAGCGTCCACGTCGCCGCTTCGTTAAGTTTTGAATATCCCGCGCTTTCAAGTATTTTTGCCGTATGTTCCGCCGCGTTGTACGCCGTCGGACAGTTTTCTATGTAATCAAAAAGTTTTGCGTTTATCTCTTTCATCTCGTATCAGTCCTTTGCAATGTCCGTTATTATCGCGTTGTTTCCCATAACGTTCGGGAGTTCGCCGTTCCATTTTTCATAGAACTTGTTTTTCAGCACTTCCGCCGTCAGCGATTCCGCGAGCAGTTTGTTCGCCTTTGCCGTCGCTTCCGCTTCTATGAGTTCCGCCTCCGCTTTTGCCTGTGCTTCGACTTTCTTCACTTCCGCCGCGGCGTTCGCTTCGATAACGCGCTGTTCCGCTTCCGTTTTCGCCTTTATCTTGTTCTGCTCCGCAACCTGCTTTGCTTCTACCGCGTTTGTAAATTCATCGGTAAAATCAAGGTTTTCGATTGCCGCGTTGACAAGCTCGATGTTGTATTCACGCAATTCCTCGGTCAGTTTGATCTTGATTTTGTCGCCCATTTCGTCTCTGTGAGAAACAAGCCCCTCTGCCGTATACTGCGCCGCAACGCTCTTTACCGCTTCTTCTATACGCGGCGAGACGATGGTTTCGTAATAGTTCGTGCCTATTGTTTTGTATATCGTCTGCGCGTTGGCTTTTTCTATCTGAAAGTTTATCGAATATTTCATCGTCACTTCCTGAATATCGCTTGAAAAGCACGTCAGGTCAACCGCCGCTTTCTGCGTTCTGTTGTCCATTTTAACAACTTCCTGCCACGGAAGTTTGAAGTGGAAACCCGCTTCAAGCGTAAAATTCTCAACCTTGCCGAACGTTGTCACAACGCCCGTGTGTCCCGTGGGGACTGATGCCGTGCAGCCGAAAAGTATTACAACAAGCGCAAAAATCGAAAGGAACTGCTTTTTGTTCTTCTTCCATTTGTAGCCCGTTCCGTCCTTGCAAACGCCGAGCGCAACAAAAGCGACAAGCGCTAAAATAATGCCGATAACAAGAAATGTCATTTGTTTTCTCCTTTTAATATCATTTGTTTGGGCTGAATATCAGCCTATAAAATCTTTTATTGTTTTTATCACCCTTGGGTCGTCGCATAAGTCTCCGTTCAGACTTATTTTACCGAAATCTTTCGCCGCAAGAAACAGAATGTCGGGATCGCCGTTCACTTGGTCGCCGAAAGCGCGGACGAAGTTTTCTTTGTTCGTGTTTGTTATCGCTATGAATTTTTTCGGTACGGCATTGAATTTTTCCGCGATTTTTCCGTCCGTTCCGAAATATCCGCATTGCCGTTCACTGAAAACGAACCACGCCGAACACGGAAAATCGCAAAAATCGGGAACAACAAAAATTGTTTCATCGCTTTCCGTTATTTTTCGATAGACTTCGTTTGCTCCGTCACTTGTATGCGGGCAGTTTTCGGTTTTCTTAAAACATTCGTAGTCGCACTTTCCGCAGGGGCTTATGCCGAGCGCTGCGAAGTCGATAACTTCTGCGCCTGTCATATCCGCGATGAGTTTTGCCGTTCTTCCGCAGTTCCCGTTTTTTCGCGGACTGAAATTCAAGATTACACGCATTTTTTCCGCCTTTCGTCGGTGGTCTGATTCAACCTGTGATAATTTTACCATATCTGCAAAAAAAATGCAATAGCTGCGCAAAATCAATTTTTATCGAAAATGTCAGCCGCAGTCAAAAAACCGTGCGGGAGCAATATCCCGCACGGTTTCTCTCGTTTTCTGTTTATAAATCGTCTGTTTTCTTTTCCGGCGGAATGTGTGTGTGGGTTACAGGTCTCTCATTTTCTTTGTGAAAAGAGCCGTTGCGGCGGCACACAGCACAATTGCGTAGCCCGCTACCCAAAGCGCGTGGGGCAGAAGCGACGCAAAGTCTCCGTTCAGAAGACCCTGTTCGAGTTTTACCGCATGGACGAACGGCAGAAATTCCGCAATGGTTTTCAGTCCCGAGACAAGTTCAAGGTCGAACCATACGCCCGAAAGCCACGCCGTCAGGTTTGTCACAAGCGCACCGCAGATACCGCCGACCTGTTTTGAGCCGAGCGCCGACCCGCAGAGCAGTCCGAGCGCAATGAAGAGCAGTGAAACGGGAATTATCGCAAGCAGGGCATAGATTATGTTCACGCTCGGTTTCAGCCCGAACGCGAACGCTGCGGCATAGCATATAACGCTCTGTGCAACCGCAATTGGTATCATCGGCAGAATGTAGCCGAAAATGAAATCGGAAGCACGGAGCGGGGTGGTGTAAAGCCTCTGCAAAAACGCGCTTTCACGGTCTTTTGCAACTATCATTCCCGCAAACAGCGTCATAAATGAAAGCCCGAAGACCGTTATCCCCGGCGTCAGTTTTTCAATCTCAAAAAGCGGCACGGGAACATTTTTCTGTATCGCGCTCAACAGAACAAGAAGTATCAGCGGAAAGCCCAGCCCGAAAAACAGCGTCAACGGGTCGCGCAGAATTTCTTTCCCCGTGCGGCGGGCAAAAACAAGCGTTTTCATTTTTTTGCCCCCTTTACAAGCGCGATGAACGCATCTTCGAATTTTTCCGTTCCCGCTTCTTCTTTTATTTCGGCAGGCGTTCCCACGGTTATCAGCCGCCCGCTTTTCATTATCCCCACACGGTCGGCAAGCGCCTCCGCTTCTTCCATATAGTGCGTTGTGAGAATTACCGTAACCTTGCCTTTAAGTTCTTTTATCAAATCCCAAAGTTCGCTTCTGGCAAGCACGTCAAGTCCCAATGTCGGCTCGTCAAGAAACAGTATTTTCGGCTCGCTTATCAGCGCCATCGCAATGCTGCACCGTCTCTGCCAACCGCCCGAAAGTTTGCCCGCACGTCGTTTCATTACCTCGTCAAGTCCGAATTTTTCCGCAAGTTCGGCAACCTTTTCCGCCGTCTTTTCTTTTGAAAATCCGTGAACTCCGCACATCATTTCAAGGTTTTCTTTTACCGAAAGATTGGGCGCGACCGCCGATTCCTGCGGCGAAACGCCTATGAGCGCCTTGACCGCCGCCGTGTCGCGCACAACGCTTTTGCCGTCCATTATCGCGTCTCCCGCAGTCGGGCGCGTCACACACGAAAGTATTTTTATCGTCGTCGTTTTTCCCGCGCCGTTGACGCCCAAAAGCGCGAACAATTCGCCCTCGTTGATTTCAAGCGACAGCCCGTCAACCGCCGTCACATCTTTGTATTTTTTAGTCAATCCGACCGTCTTTATCGCCTTTTCCGTATTGATCTCTCCTTTATATCTCTTGCAGGAAACAAGTGATACGCAACATCTGTTATTTATTATATCACAACCGATTTGTTTTGTCAATGGTAACAGTCCAAAACGTTTGTTGTGAACGGCGCGGGCGAAAAGCCGTCGGAGAAAATTCCGACGGCTTAAAATCTTTTAATAGGGAAAATACCTTACAGCCTTTTTGCGGTCCGGGCCTTTTTTACATTCCCTGTTTTATTTTGCGAATTGGCTGTTGTATAGGTCCGCATAGAACCCGCCGCGCTCCATAAGCGTTTCGTGGTTTCCGCTTTCGATAACGTCGCCGTCTTTCATAACAAGTATCAGGTCGGCGTTCTTTATCGTGGAAAGCCTGTGCGCGATAACAAACGAAGTTCTGCCCTGCGTCAGTTCGTCCATGGCGCGCTGAATAAGCAGTTCGGTTCTCGTGTCAACAGAAGACGTTGCCTCGTCAAGAATGAGCATGGGCGCGTTTTGGAGCATTGCGCGGGCTATCGTCAGCAACTGTTTCTGACCCGCCGAAATGTTTACGCTTTCGGAAAGCACCGTGTCAAACCCGTTTGACAGCGAACGTACGAATTTGTCAAGCCCGCACGCGCGGCAGACTCTCCACAGGTCGTCCTCCGTCACGTTCTTCATGTTGTAAACAAGGTTTTCTCGCACCGTGCCCTCGAAAAGCCAAGTGTCTTGCAAAACCATGCCGAACAGTTCGTGAATACTTTCGCGTTTGACGTCCGATATGGGCTTTCCGTCTATTTTTATGCAGCCGCCGTTTGTTTCGAAAAAGCGCATAAGCAGATTGACCATCGTCGTTTTTCCCGCGCCCGTGGGTCCTACTATCGCCACCTTTTGTCCCGGTTTTACTTTTGCGGAAAAATCTTTGATTACCGTTTTGCCGGGTGTGTCGGGATAGGCGAAACGTACATGGTCGAACTCCACTTCACCGTGAACGTCTTTGCCGAGAGTCGGTTTTTCGTCCTCGTTTTCGAGTTCCTCGCTTTCGAGAAAATCAAAAATGCGGTGAGCCGAAGCGGATGCCGTCTGCATATTCGTCAGTCCCTGCGCTATCTGCGCAAGGGGCGTGGTGAACAGGCGCACATACAAAATGAACGAGATGATAACGCCGAATCCGAGCGACGGGTCGTTGATGACGAGTATCGAGCCGAAAACGCAGACCGCAACGTATGCTATGTTTCCCACAATGTTCATCAGGGGCTGCATCATTCCCGAGAGGAACTGCGACTTTCTGTTTGCGTCGTAAACCGCCTTGTTCAGCCCTTTGAACCTGTCTTTTATCTCATCTCCCGCACGGGAAATGCGAACCACTTCGTGACCCGAATACATCTCCTCGACATATCCGTTGAGTTTGCCGAGATTTTCCTGGTGCGCCGTGAAATATTTCTGCGAACGCGACATTATCATAACAACCGCGAACAGTCCGACAAGCGTTATTCCGAGCGAGATAAGAGCCAATCTCCATTCCGTCACAAACATCATCACAAGACAACCCACAAACTGCGTCGCCGAAGAAATTATCATCGGCAGCGCGTTTGTCAGGCCCTGCTGCAAAGTCGAAACGTCGTTGGTAATGCGGCTTAAAACATCGCCCTGTGAATGGGTGTTGAAATATTTCTGCGGCACGCGGTTTATCTTTTGCGAAAGTTCGCCGCGCATACGGTAAGACATTTTCAGCGTCACCGTTGCCATTATATAGTGTTGAACGAACGTGAAAAGAGCGCTCAGACCGTAGATAACTATAAGCGTTATGCCCACTTTCGCTATCGCCGCAAGGTCTATACCCGTTATCAGTCCCTCGGACATTATGTTTGTTATTTCGCCTATCTTATCCGGTCCGATAATTGTCAGAACCGCTCCGAGCGCCGCCAGCACAAGAGCCAACGCCGTTACCGCAACGCCGCCTTTAACATAGCCCGCGGTTTTTCCGAGCGCCGCCACCGTTCCTTTTTCACCGGTCAAAGGCGCTCTTGTCGCTCCCTGCATCGGTCTCATATCGCTGCCCCCTCTCCGTTCCCGTTAAGTCCGAGTTCTTTTTCGCTTAACTGCGATTTCGCGATCTGTCTGTATACCTCGCAACTCCTCATCAGTTCGTCGTGCGTTCCGCTTCCGACCTCTTCGCCCTTGTCAAGCACGATTATCCTGTCCGCATTGCGAATCGTTCCTATTCTCTGTGCCACGATTATTTTTGTCGTGTTCGGCAAACTCTTTTCAAGACCCGCGCGGAGTTTTGCGTCCGTCGCATAGTCAAGCGCCGAAAACGAGTCGTCAAAAACAAGTATTTCAGGTTTTCTCGCAAGCGCACGGGCAATGGAAAGTCTCTGTTTCTGCCCGCCCGAAACGTTTCGCCCGAGTTGCGCTATTCTGTGCGCCGTTCCGTCCTCCGTCTTGTCCACAAACTCTTTTGCCTGCGAAAGTTCTATTGCTTCTTCAAGGTTTTCGTCACTCTCCGCCGCCGCGCTCTGCCCGAAAAATACGTTGTCCTTTATACTTCCCGAGAACAGCACCGCTTTCTGCGTCACATATCCGAGTTTGTTGTAAAGCGTATCGAGGTCAAGGTCTTTGACGTTCACTCCGTCAACCAGCACTTCTCCCTCGGTCGCGTCGTAAAACCTCGGAATAAGCCCGACAAGCGTCGTTTTTCCGCTGCCCGTTGCGCCGATTATCGCAAGCGTCTGCCCCTTTCCTATACTGAAATTGATGTTCGAAAGCGAATTTTCCGCAGCGTTCGGATATTTGAAAGACACGTTTCTGAACTCCACCGTTCCGTTTTCGGCACACTCCGTCACGCTGCCCGAAACTATCGACGAAGACTTGTCAAGCACCTCGTTGATACGCTCCGCCGAGACCTGCGCCTGCGGCAGCAGCATAAATATCATAACAAGCATCATAAACGACATAACAACATACGTCGCATAAGTGCTGAAAACAACCACTTCGGAAAACATTCCGAGTCTGCCGGCGGGGTCTGACAGCGGAACCGCGTTGACAAGCGCCGCGCCGAGCCAATATATGACGAGCGCCAACCCGTTCATTCCCAGCCCCATAACCGGCTGCATAAGCGCAAACAAACGCTGGTTTTTGAGTTGCAGGTTCATCATCTCGCCGCTCGGAACATCAAACTTCGCGTTCTGATAATCCTCCGCGTTGAAGGCGTGAACCACGTTTATTCCCGTCAGGTTTTCACGCGCCACACGGTTTATCTTGTCCGTCAACTTCTGCACCATGCGAAAACGCGGCAGACATATCGACATAATTGTCAGTATCGTTGCGCAAATAACCACCACGAACGCCGCCGTTACCGCCGAAAGTTCCCAACTCTTTCCGAGAATTTTGATAACCGCCCAAACCGCCATGATAGGGGATTTTATCATCATCTGCAATCCCATCGAAACTATCATCTGAATTTGGTTGACGTCATTCGTCGTTCTCGTTATCAGGCTCGGCACGGAAATATCCTGCATCTCCGCCTTGCCGATGTCCGTCACACGATTAAAAATCCTTTCTCGGAGCGTGTAACTGAATCCCGACGCCGTCTGCGCCGAAAGATAACCGCACGCAATGGCAAGCGCCGCGCTCGCCAACGTGCAGGCAAGCATTTTCAGCCCGACGGTCACAATATCTCCCGTTGCGTCGCCGCCCGATTTTATCAGCAGCGTCAATTCCGACATAAAGTCGGGCAGCCGCAGGTCAAAATACACCTGTCCCACAACGAGGACAGCGCACAGAAGCGCCGTCAGCACCTCGCGCTTTCGCATATTTTTAAGCAATTTTATCATTTTTCACTCTCGCCTCCGAGCCCGTTCTTCAATATGTCTTCAAGGTTCTTTGAAAACATGTCAAAGCACCGTTTCATCGTTTTTGCGTCCTCGTCCGATATCCCGTCAAGCATTTTTTTCGCAAACAGCAACTGAATCTCTCTTCCTCTCTCGATTATATCCGTCGCCTTGTCCGTGTAAGCAAGACAGAACTTCCGTCTGTCATGCTCGTCCGTTTTCCGTTCGAGATACCCCTCTTCGACCATCTTGTCAACGTGGAAAGACACAACGGCGGGCTTGAAACCCCGCAGTTTGCATATATCTTTCGCCGTGTCATGCTCCGGGTTGTTCGCCAAAAACAACAACATATCTATCGCCGGCATCGGCAAACCCGTTTCCTCGCAAAGCGGAAACATCGCCCGTCCGTAAGCGTCCATAAACTTCTTTGTTCCGCCGAACACATGCGCCGCCGTTATCCTCGTCCTTTTCTCTTCGGCACCCGCTCCGTCTGCCTCTTCCGCGACATCTTGCTTTGCGCCGCCGCTCGCTTTATCCGCTTTTTCCGCCGTCTTTTCGGCTTCAAGCGCTGTGTTTTTCACCCTCTTTGCCGTGTCCTCTGCGTTATGCACCTTTTTTCCCGCGTTCCCTGCCGTTTTTTCGTTTTCGCTCACCGCTTTGTCCGTTTTTACAATCGAGTTTTCGGTGGCAACCCCCGTTTTATCCTCATTCAAATCCGCCTTTTCGGCATTAAGCGCCGCCTTATTCCCTTTTTCGGCACTTCTATTTTCTTTCTTCATCGCATATCCTCCAATCTTGAATATTTCAATTTTAAACAATTCAATTTTATCATATCCCTCTCAAAAAGTCAACGGACACCACGCAAAAATATTCTGTCGCTTTTGTGTCAGGCAACCTTTTTGTAGGTGGTATCTTATAAAATTATAGGTTAAAAACCCGCAGACGAGAGTTTTCGTCTGCGGGTTGCGTTATTTTGTTTAATTTTCAGCCGAGTTTGAGCGTTTTTTGTTCGCCGTCGAGGGTGTATGTCACGGTCGGAGCGGCGGCAGGAGAAACGGAGATGTTTTCCGCGCGCCCGGAGAGGGCGAGAACGGTTTTGTATTCGGCGAGTTGTTTTTCCGAGTATTCGGAAAAATCGTCGGAGACGAAAAGCAAGCCGCCAAAGAGCGCGTTTGCCGTGGCGAGCGTCGATTTTTGCTCGGGCGAAAGGGCGGTGTTGCGGTCGCGGAGCAGAAACACGTCGGGGTCGTTCAAGAACGCTCTGCCCGAGAGTTGACGGCGAAAGACCGTGTTCAGAACGGTATTTTTCGTTGACGGACGCTCCGAATGGAACAGCCGCATATACGGTTTGTCGTCCCATGAAAGCGACATATCCATGCCGATACGGCAGTATTCGACTTTGCCGAAAACGGGAAGCAGGGGAACGCCGCAGGCGAGAATTTCGCGGTTGTCGCAGAGTTCGCGCAGGAAATCGGCCGCTTCAAACATTATCTCACCGCGGGTTTTGTCGGGGCGGGGAATCATGCAGGCCGCATAAAGAAAATCGAGTTTGAAAAGCCCGAAGCCGAGATTTTTATAGAAAGCGAAGCATTCGCGCAGGTATTCGCGCACGTCGTTGTTGTAAAAGTCGAGCGCCCACGCGCCGCCCCAGTTGCTTCCGCAGCCGACGGGTTTGCCGTTTTTGTCCCGCAGCAGCCAATCGGGGTGGTCATTTGCCAAAGCGGAGTCTTTTTGACAGACGAAAGGTGCCAGCCATATTCCCGCTTCGCAGCCTCTTTCCTTTATCGCTTTGACTATGGGTTCAAGCCCGTTCGGGAACTTTGTTTTGTCAATGCGGAGCCAGTCTCCGACTTTGGTTTCAAAACCGTCGTCTATCTGAAAAATATCGGGCGTTTTGTCAAGTCGGTCAAAGCCGCGCAACGCGTTTTCGATAACGCTTTGTGAGATGTCCTGATAACGGTCGTACCAACTTGTGTAGCCGTTCTTTTTTGTTACGGAGCGCGGTGTGATTCCGAGTTTTTCGAACCACGCGTCAAAAACTTCTTTTTCTCTTCCGCGCGCAAAGAATATATCAAAAACTTTATATTCGGTTGCGGTCACACGTCCCGCGCAGTCTTTTTGGAATATTACGCGGTTGAAGACCGTATTGAAAATTATTCTTGTAAATCCCGTGTTTTCCGCAAGACTGCCGAAGAAAAAGTATTCGTCGCCGCGTCTGATATACGCATACGAATAGCCGTGCAGAACGCCTTTGCGGTATTCTTTTTTGTAAAAACCGCCGTCGCCGTATGCGGAAAACTCAAATTTTTTATCGAGGAATTTCGGGCAGAACCGCATGGAGCGGTCAAAATCGCGGACGCCGTATTCACGGCTTTGCGTCCAGCTTTGATACCCGTTCAAAAACAGTCTGTCGTCTTTTTTGAATTCAAACGGCAGATAAGCCGTGACGCTTTCTGTCTTTGTTTCGGTGTTCGGGCAGATCGTAAAGCGAAAACCGTTTTCGTCTTCTTCTTTTCGGAACGCCGCGTCCGAACCGTGGGCGAGAACAGCGTCAAAAATGACTTTTTCAGGCATTCTTATCTTCCTTTTCCGCAATCTTTTTCATCACGCCTTTTTCATCGTAGAAGAAGAACAGCACGGCGCCGATAATGCAGAATACGGTTGCTATGATGGCCGTCAGACGGTAGCCGAACGGCTCGACCGTTGAGGTCTGTCCCGAACCGGTGGTGAACGCCGCAACAACGGAAGTGAAAACGAGCATGGAGACCGCCTGTCCCATTTTCATCGCAAAGGTGCGCGCCGCAAAGAACATTCCGCTTCTCTGCTCACCGCTTTCAGCGGCATCGACTTCGGAAATATCCGCAACAACAGCCTGCGGCAGAATGCCGAGAATTGCCATGGGGATACCTGCGCAGACCGCTATCGCGATGCCCCAGAACAGACCCTGACCGCATACGGACGCGAGCAGGAATATAAATGCGTAGGCAAAAAAGCCGACGATTATTAACTTTTTCTTGCCGACGCGGAGCGCGGTTTTGTTGATGAGCGGATAAAGGCAAAGGCTGACAAGCGTCATTATGACCGTGAGCAAAAACGTCCAAGTGTCATCTATTCCCATGAGTTTTGTTTCGTAGAACGCAAGTCCCGTTTGGAAAAGCGTTACCGCGAAAAAGTATATTATATCGGAAAGCACAAAGCGCACAAACTGACGGTTCTTGAACGTTTTGAAGAGCGAGCGGAATGCTTTTGTCTTGACGGGTTCGGATTTGATGTAATCTCTTTCTTTTATCCAAAGAGAGGGTATAAGCATGGCGATCGCCGCGACAAGGCACATTATTCCTATCGCAAGTCTTATCGAATTCGCGGTCGTCTGTCCGCCGCCGAGCACCTGCGCAAGGTTCGGTATAAGATAGGAAACGGAAAGTCCCGCGATATATGTGAACGAGATGAACGTTGAAACGTTCACTCTGTTTTTCTGCGTGTCGCCGAGTTCGGAGATAAGCGCGTTATACGGCGTGCAGTATATCGTCATAAACAGATAGAAAAGCATCAGCGTAACAAAAATGATAATGTCGTTGAGCAATACGTTCGACGTTTGCGGAAGCACGAAAACGCAAGCCGTCATAACCGCAAACGGCACGGCGATGACTTTCATAAAAGGTATGCGTCTGCCGCCCTTGAAGTTGCTTCGGTCCGACCAGCCCGCAATCATCGGGTCTGTCACCGCGTCGAATATTCTGCCGACCATGGTGATAAGTCCGAACAGCGTTATGCTCCAAAACAGCGTTCCGCCGGTGATGTTCTTGCCGAACACGCCCGCTTGCGAGTCCGTGTAATAGTAAACAAGCCAGTTGCTGATAATGCCCGAAAGCAAACTCCAACCGAACTGACCTATCGCAAAGATCCACAGCACTTTGTTTGTTATCTTTTTCATTTTGCGTTGCCTCCCGTTGTCTTAAAATAACTTAAAATGATTTCTTTTATAAGAGATATTTCCGCTTCGTAATTTTCGTCTTGGGTCAGAATTTTGCCTTCCGCCGCTTTTCGCAAAAGCGCAAGCATCGTGTGGTTGACCGCCAGATAGGTCAGTTCTTCGTTTATCCCGTCGCGGACGCTTCCGTCCTCACGCCCGAGCCGCAGAGCCTGCGCATACGGTTTGTAAAAATCCGCCGTTTCGATCTGATATTCTTCGAGTTTTTCTTTCGCTATATTCTCTTTTAAGCAGAACGCATCGAAATCGTCGAGAAACAAAAGAAAATCCCGCTGCTTTTCAAACAGTTCCGAATATGCGTCGAGGATAGCTTCTATCCTGCCTATCCCGTTCTTTTCGAGAAACTCCCGCTTCTCAAACCGCGGCTTCAAAAATTCCTTTATCTGCCGCCACCAAAGTTTTCCGACCTCTATCGCAATGGCTTCTTTCGTCGAAAAATAACGGTAAAGCGACGCAACGCCTATATCGCACTCTTTTGCGATGTCGGTCATTTTTACGTTCTCGATTTTATTTGCCGAAAATAGTTTTTTTGCCGCAAAAACGGCTTTTTCGACCTTTTCGCCGCGATATTTCGCCCAATATCCCAGTTCCTGCACTTGACAAACCTCTGAAAATGTGATAGTATAACTATCAGATATTGGTTATATAGTAGCACAAAATTTACCGTTTGTCAACAGTCAACGAAAAAAATATTTGAAAGGAAATAACATTATGTCGAAATACACAAGCGTGTTCGGAAACGAAATGCCGAAAAAGGTCGTGGCGAAAGCGGAAAAAACAAAAGCGAAATTTATCCGTAAATTCGGTGATGACGGCAATGTGAAATATACGTTTTCCACGGTTGAAAACGAAGTCCTTGCCCCGCTCGGAACAAAAGTTCTTGTAAAGGGTGACGGCGCTCGGTTTTCCGACCGCTCCGTTATAATAGGTAATATCCGTATGGGTTTCGGGCATTATCGCATTTCCATGGCGATGGCGTCCTGCGCTCACGCGCTCGGTTTTGAGCCCGTATGGCTTGACCTGAACTCGTTCCCCGATTCGACCTGCACAAAACTGATATCCTATCAGAACGACCTGTATTCAATGGGTTCGCGCCTTTCGGATAAAAGCCGTCTGTTCAACAAACTTTATTGGGAACCGCTCAACAGCGAGGGCTTCCGCAAACTTTCGTATAACGCCTGCGACCAAGCGGCGTCCGAACTCACGGCAAATCTGCTTCGGGATCTGCCCAAAAACGTTCCTTTCGTCGCCACGCATGCATGGCCCGCGCAAGCGGCGGTCTGCGCAGGATTTGAGCGTGTCGTCAACGCCGTCCCCGATAACTGGCCTATGGCTCTGCACCTTGCCGAGGGCAGTCTGCACACCGTGCAAACGCCGTCTTCGTTTCTCGGTTATAAAGCGTTGCGCGGCATGGATAAAAAACGTTCTCTTCGCCCGATACCGGACGGTGAACTTGCATACACGGGGCATTATGTCGATCACGAATTTGTTTCGAATTTGGAAAATGACACGGCGCTTCGCGTTGACAGAATAAAGAGCGGAAAAGCAAAAAGGTATCTGCTGACCGTCGGCGGCGCGGGCGCTCAAAAAGAGATATTCCGCCGTGTTATCGAAACGCTTCTGCCCGAGATCAAGGCGGGCAAAGCCACGCTTTTCCTCAATGTGGGCGACCATAAAAACGTTTGGGAGGGGCTTTTGAACGAAATTCCCGCCCTTGCTTCGGCTACGCTGTTCGAAAACGATTACCGCGCCGCGTCCGCATTCGCCGCACAGGCTCTCAATGGCGACGTAAACGGCATTTACGCGTTTTGCCACGAAGATATTTTCGCCGCGGTATATATAACAAATCTGCTCATTCGCGCTTGCGACGTGCTTGTAACAAAACCGAGCGAGCTGTCGTTTTATCCCGTGCCCAAACTGTTTATCCATCGTGTCGGCGGACATGAAGCCTACGGTGCGCTCCGCTCTGCGGAAGTTGGTGACGGCACATACGAATGTGAAACCCCGCGTGAGACCGCCGATATGATAAAACTCATGCAGACGGACAGCGAGGTGCTGCTTTCGTTCAACGACGCAATACTGAAAAACAAAGCCGCAGGTATATATGACGGCGCTTACAATGTCATACGCCTTGCCACGACGCGGTGATATATGCGATGTCAAAAAGTTTTCGTACCGCAAAATGATTGAAATACAAAAAACACTCCTCACAAAATTTGTGAGGAGTGTTTGCATATTGGCAGTATAGCAAAATTTTTATACATTTCAGCCTTTTCAGTTTGTCAACAGCAGCACTGTCAGCGCGGCGGCAAGGGCGCAGAGCCCGAGCGAAGCGAGGACGGACATCTTTTTGTAGGAAAGTATGCGCTCTATCCTAACGCGGACTTTTGCACCTCCGAAAGCGGAAGCGAAAAGCGAGCGGCTTTCCGCGCAGTTCAGCAGCGCCGATGCGTATCGTTTTTGTTCATCGACCGATTTCCCTCGCAGAACTTTTTCGTCGCAGGCAAATTCGATATCTTCGGTAAATTTTTTCAGAAACAGCCACGCAAGGGGATTGAACCAATGCACGGCGGCGCAGAGAAATGCAAGCACGCGCCAAAGGTTGTCTCCGCTTTTTATGTGCGTCCGTTCATGTTCAAGCACGGCGTCGATATCCCGCGCCGCATAATTCTCGGGCAGGATTATTCTCGGGCGGAATATGCCGTAAACGGCGGCTGTCGTGACCTTATCGCTGACAAAAACATTGCCGTTTGCACGCTTTGCGTCTTTCAGTTCGATAACCGTTGTGAAATACAGCGTAAAAAGCGTTATCGCTATCGCGGCGGCGACGACCGCCCACACGATCGACGTTATCCCGAAAATATCTGCGAAAACGTCTTTTTTATAAACGACGGGAATAACGGTTTGCGCCGTATGTGTGCTGTTTATCGCCGAAAATCTGAGATGACCCGTTCCGACTGCCGCGGAGTATACAAAACTTTTTGAGGACAGCGCTTCAAGCAATTTCCCGAGACCGAATCCCGAATAAAGCCCGAACGGCAGACAAAAACGCAGAAAAGGCAGCGCCCAGAACGCCTTTATCGCACGGCGGGGAATTTTGCGGAATCGGCGCAGAAGAAGAACAAGAAGTCCCGCAACGCTTCCGCAAACGCTCATATTGAATATCCAAAAGAAAATGTTCATTTTTTCAGGTCGGGCAGGCTGACTAACAACCTATGCGCCGCCTACCTCCCGTCTATCATTTTCCGAAGTTCCGTAAGTTCGTCTTCCGAAAGTTTCTCGTCTTCCAAGAGAGATGAAAACAGCGCTTTTTTCGAACCGCCGAAAAGTTTGTCTATAAGAGAGTGCGTCTCTTCCCGTCTTACTTCGTCTCTCGACACAAGCGACGTGCAGACAAAATTCGGCTCGTCGCGCTTGATAAATCCCTTTGCTTCAAGTTTTTTTATGACCGTGTATGTCGTGTTCTTGTTCCAGCCGATGGTCTGCGCCGCGATAACGCTGACTTGCTTTGCCGTTATGGGTTCGTTTTCCCAAACTATCTCCATAACCTTTATTTCGCTGTCAAAAATCTTGTTTTTCATCTTTCGCTCCCGTCCGCACCTCAATATTGCGGACTATCTGTGTAGTCTATATCTATTTTACCACAACATTTTCGTTTTGTCAAGCATACCGCCCGCCGATTTCGGCGGGCGGTATGCGTTCTGATTGCAAAATCAAAATAAAGGCATATGTTATTTCAGTTTCAGCTGCTAAATTGGAATAACAGCTCAAAAAAACGTGTCTTATTTCAGTTTTGTTTTAACTCGGCACATCAAAAATTAAGACAGAACAAAAGTGTAGTATCGTTTTGTCTTAATTTTTTGCAGTCAAATCGGCTCTTTTTAATTCCTTTGCGGTATGAACAAGCGCAACTGCAACTGCGATAAATGTCAGCACGTCACCGACCGCCATAAAGTATAAAACTCCGTCAAGTCCGAACCAAACGGGGAGAAGAAGCACCAGCCCGACGCCGAAGCCGACTTCGCGCAGGAGCGAGAGCAATGTCGAACCTACGGCGTTGCCGAGCGACTGCAAAAAGATGAAAGAACCTTTGTTGACGCATGAAAGCGTCAACGTGCAGAGGTAAAGCCGTATGCACTTAATCGCAAATTCCGTGTAGTATACGCTTTCGCCGCTTGCCCCGAATATATTGACGAACGGCTGCGGAAACAGTTCGAATATAAGCGTTGCGACAAGCCCTATCGCCGCTTCCGCAAACATCATTTTTTTCATCAGTTCAAGCACTCTGTCGTTGCGCCCCGCTCCGACGTTATGTCCCACAATGGGTATACAGCCTGCGGCAAGACCTATCGCTATCGAAATGACTATCTGGAAGAATTTCATCACTATTCCGATGACCGCAGTCGGAATCTGTGCGTACTGTTCCTGCCCGAATATCGGGTCAAGCGCGCCGTATTTGCGGCACATATTAAGCACCGCCGCCATGGAAAGAACTATCGATATCTGCGAAAGAAAACTTGTCATTCCGAGCGCGAGCATCCTTTTTACGGGGTCTGCGGCAAGACGGAATCCCGACTTTTTGAGTTTTATTGTTTTCAGTCGGAACAGATAAACAAATGCGAGTATCGCGGAAACTATCTGACCCAAAACGGTTGCGATCGCGGCGCCCGCCATGCCCCATTTGAAAGTATAAATGAATATCGGGTCGAGAATACAGTTGCAGACCGCACCCGCAAGCAAAGAGATCATCGCAAACGTCGGGCTTCCGTCCGAACGGATTATCGGATTCAACCCCTGCCCGAACATATAAAAGGGGACGCCGAGTGCTATCCAAAAGAAGTATTCCCGCGACATTTCAAACGTTTCCCCGTTGACCGTTGCGCCGAACGCTTTCAGTATCGGGTCTGCAAAAATGAGGTATATCGCCGCAAGTACAATTCCCGACGAGACAAGCAGAAATATTGCGTTTCCGACGCCTTTTTCCGCTTTCTTGGGTCTTTTTGCTCCGAGATTTATGCTTGTGAACGCACAGCAGCCGTCTCCTATCATCGTTGCTATCGCCAAGGCAATTACCGTCATCGGGAACACCACGGAGTTTGCCGCATTTCCGAAAGAGCCGAGATAATCAGCATTTGCGATGAATATTTGGTCAACTATGTTGTAAAGCGCGCCGACAAGCAGCGAAACTATGCAGGGGAGCGCAAACTTTCGCATCAATTTGCCCGTTTTTTCCGTTTCGAGAAACGTGTTTTGAACCGTTTTTTTCATTTTGATATTCCTCTCATTCAATCGTCTCAACGAAAAAAAAAGCACGCCCGTAGGCGTGCGTCTTATTCTTTGTGACTGCGATACACGCCTCTGAACGTGTCGTATCGGAACGCGGAAGCGCTCTTGTATCGTTTCGTCAAGAAAAATATTCAATTAAAATATATTATAAATTGTACCGCGTTTGTTCCGAAAAGTCAATTTCAAAAGTTTGAAATCCGTTTGCAAGACAGATATTGCACAGCTCCACAAAAATATAGGGGACAGAAAAAACGAAAAACATTATCGGTTTTCTTTTTCAAGTTTCTTTATAAACGCGGTAATTTCGGCGTCTATGCGTTTTATCTCTTCCAAAAATTCGCGAGCGGAAAGTCTGAAAACGCCCGAATGTATCGCCGCGAACTGCACAAGTTTGTCGGACGTAACAACGCGCAGCGTGTGGTCGGGACCGAGCCCGTGCATAAGTTTTTCCATGCAGGCGTCGGCTGTCTGCCCCTGCGGCGTGTATATCACGGTCACCCCGTCATCGGTCGCTTCGCTGCCCGCATTCGACGGAACACGATAGCCGTCAAAGACCGCCGTCACTTCCGTTTTTGTGTAAGCTGCGTAGTTTTTCAGAATATCAATCAACTTGTCGCGCGCATGGTCAAGGTCTCTTTGCGCAAGTTCCGCAAGAAAATCCCATGCAAAAATAACATTGTAGCCGTCAACTATGAGTTTTGTTGTTTCGGGCCTCGGCTCAAACTTTCGTTCGGCGGTAAAAATGCGCTTTTCCGCATAGGAACGGCGTTTGATGGGCCCGTAAGTCCTGTTCATTATTTCTTCAAGCTGCGCGTCCGAAAGCCTGTGTGCACGGGCAACGCTTCTCGGCGACGGCAGGGGAACTGTCGGTCTGTATGCCGCGGGCAAATCCATGTATTCGCGCACTTTGTTCCACGGCACCACAAATCCCGCTCCGTGTGCGCAAAAGACCGAATGCGGCGGCAGCTGCATATCCGCTTCGGGCTTGTATCCGCTTTCCGCTATGACTTCTTCGGCGTTTTCGCACTCTCCGTCTCCGTCATATACGCACGAAAACGAGCCGTTTCCGCCGCTGTATGCCGCAACTTCTTTTGCATATCCGGAAAGTTTTGCAACCGGCGCACGCCCCGTAAAGACCGCAAAACCGTTGTCGTCCGTTTCCTGCACAAACTCCGCGTGACGCATTTGCAGGTCGTGTATCGCTCTGCCCGCAGACGAGGACGGCACGGAAAGCCTGTATGCGTAAAAAGGTTCAAGCAGAACGGAGCGCGTGCTCATAAGTCCCTGCCGAAGCGCACGCAGCGTCGCTTCTCTGAAATCCCCGCCCTCCGTGTGCTTCGGGTGCGATCTGCCTGTCAGAAGCGTAATTTTTATGTCCGTCAGCGGTGCGCCGACAAGCACTCCTCGCAGCTGTGTTTCGTTCAGCACCGTGTCAACAAGATTTTGCCAGTTTGAAGCCAGTTCGTCCGTCGGACAAACCGTGTCTGTTACCAAGCCTGTACCTCTCGGCAACGGCTCCAACAGCAAGTGTACCTCCGCATAATGTTTCAGCGGCTCAAAATGCCCCACACCCTCGACGGGCGCGGCGATGGTTTCCTTGTAAAGTATGCGTCCCTCGCCGAAAGCGACATCAACGCCGAATCTGTCCTTTATCTTTCTTGTCAGTATCTCCGTCTGCACTTCGCCCATCAGCCGAACCTGCAATTCCTGCAATTCTTCCGACCAAACGGGACGCAAAGACGGGTCTTCCTCGGAAAGTTCGAGCAATTTCGGGTAAAACAACCTCGGCGGGCAATCGTTCGGCAAAATCACTTTGTACGTCAGAACGGGTTCGAGCAGGGGCGTTTCTCCGTCCTCTTCCGCTCCGAGTCCTTGTCCCGCATACGTCGCCGTAAGCCCGATAACGGCGCATATATCGCCCGCATAGGCTTTGTCTGTTTGTGTGAAATTGTTCCCCGAATAAAGCCGTATCTGCGCCGCTTTTTCTTCTCTGCCGTCGTATTTTACCGCATCGCGAACGTTCAGCGTGCCGCCTGTTATCTTCATATATGTAAGTCTGACATTGCCGTCATGCGCAATTTTGAACACCCTTGCGCCGAAGACATCCGTCGGGTATTCGGGACGCGGGGCAAGTGTCACAAGCGCGTTCAGAAATTCTTCAACGCCGTCCGTTGTTCTCGCCGAGCCGAAAAAAACGGGTATCAGTTTTCTCTGCGCCGTAAGCCGCGTCAGTTCTCCGGTGTCCGTTGTTCCGTCCGAGGTGAACTTTTCAAGCAATTTCTCCGAAAAAAGCGCAAGCCTTTCCGCTCTTGTTTCGTCGCTTTCGCCCGTGAAAAACGGAGCTGTCGCATCTCCGAGATTTTTGCGTATGTCCTCAGCCACCGCCGCTTCGCCCGCAAAAGGCAGGTCGGTTTTGTTGACAAAAATAAAAGTGGGAACGCCGTATTTGTCAAGCAGTTTTGCCAGCGTTCGCGTATGCGCCTGAACGCCGTCCGTTGCGCTTACAATCAGCACCGCGCAGTCCAGCACCTGCAAAACACGCTCCGTCTCCGCCGAAAAATCGACGTGTCCCGGCGTGTCCGCAAGAATTATTTCCGTGTCGCCTATCTCAAACCGCGCTTCTTTCGAATATATCGTTATTCCCCGTTCGCGCTCAACCTCGTCCGTGTCCAAAAATGCGTCACCGTGGTCAACGCGCCCGCGTTTGCGCAACTTTCCCGCCGCATACAAAAATGCTTCCGAAAGCGTCGTTTTTCCAGCATCGACGTGCGCAAGTATTCCGACGACAAGTTTACGTTTCACAGTTCTCACTCCGTTTGCTTTGTTATTGTTTCAGTATAACATATCACGCACGAAAAATCAAGCGGAAAGAGGAAAGGACAACCTGTGACAAAAGTATTGACAAAAACCGAGATAGAATGTATAATGACATCGGACAGGCTTTAAATTTACGGAAAGGGTTTAAGGTTTAATATGTGAAAAGCCGTCCGTTTCAGAAAGAAAGGTTGTGTAACAAATGAATCCTTACGAGGGAAAGATCTGTCCCGCCTGCAATCAGCCGATAACGGAAAACGATGCCGTTGCCGTGTGCGGTGAATGCAACGCTCCGCAACATCTCTCATGTTGGCAGAAAAAGCAAGGGTGTTCGACCGAGGGCTGCGTCGGGCAGATAAAAGAGGTCTTTGAACCCGAAAACGGAGAAGACCCCGAACAAAATACGGAAGTACCAGAGACAGCCGAAGCTCCGACGGATATTTCGGAAAACGAAACAACGAAAAGCAAAAAGAAGAAGCGGATGATTGCCGTTGCGGTCTCATGCTCCGCAGTCGCTGTCATTGCTGCGGGAATTTTGTTTACGGTTCTTTTTGCGATACCTTTTTCCAAGTATAAGAAGGCTTCCTCCATGCTGGAAGAGGGCAAATACGATGCCGCGTATACAGATTTTCGCGAACTTGACGGCTTTTTGCAGAGTGAAGAAAAATCAAACGAGGCGCTTTACCGCAAAGCAAAAGAATTGAAAGAACTCGGAGAATACCAAAAAGCCGAAAAAATATTCAGGGAACTCGGTTCTTATTCGGACAGCGAATCGCTGCGCTGCGAATCCATATACGAATATGCCGACAAAGTTTCGGATTTCAGTATGAAACAGGCATATCTCGCATACGCCGAAATTCCCGATTACCGTGACGTTGCGGAAAAAAAGAACGAAATTCTCAAAAAGTGGATAACGCGTTCGGTTGAAAACGGAAACGTCAACGATTTCTTTGCAAGCGTCAAATTGAACCGAGCGGAGGAAAGACTTTGCGTTCGTGCCGTTCTTGATCTTCTTGCGGATGAAACGAGCCGATCCGTCAAAGCAATGTCGCCCGTCATTTGCGACTTTTTATCATCCGTTTCCGGTGTCGACGGCTCAATGTATGATCTGAAAAGGTTTTTCGAAGACCTGCGTGACGCAGACAGTTTCAAGGATTTCATCAGGAGCGATCGCGCTTATATATACATGATTTGGAATCAGTATGAATTTATTCCTAAAATGATGCTTTCCGACGACTGTATAGCATATTTCCTTGAAGGAACGTGGTTTGATTCATACAGTTTTGCCTATTTACAGTTTATCAAAAATGACAAAGGAGAAACACGCTGCATCACCAATTTGCCTCGGATAAAGGTCCCGAAAAACGCCGTCTACTACGACATCAAAGATATGACGCTCTTTTTTGAGGATGAAGACGGAAATCGAATTGTTGACGTGTTCAAATTTACCATAAATTCAAGTCCGTATGATATGCAGGTCTACTGCTGTGAGGACGGAAACACATACGACGTTTCGAGAAATTAAAAAACAAAAAAATCAATGCGCACATCCGATTTCTTTTGATTTCGGCTGTGCGTTTTCTTTGCGAAAAATTATTCCGAAAACGGGTATTTTTGCTTTTTCGGGAGAAAATATCGTAAATTCTGTTTTGGGAGTTACGGTATGAAAAAAGAAAATGAAATAGGATTTTCTGCGGCGGTCGGAGAAATGAAAAAGGCGCTCGCGTCCGCATTTGAGCCGCGAAAGGTCTCTCCCGCACTTCGGGACAATGCGTATATTCTGAAAAATGAAGCGTATGCCGTTTGCTCGGCGCTCCCGAAAAAAGAAAAATTTCCCGCGTCGGGAAAATATCCGAGGATATACGTTTTTCTCGAAGATTACGTCTTTCTTTGCGGAGCAGTTGATACCAAAGAAAAACTTGACGAACTGTTTTCAGCCGCGGGTACGGTCTCGGGCGTGACGGGCGGCGAAGTTTCCGTTTTTATCGACGCGCTCAAACTTGTTCTGCTGAAAAGAATATTTGTATTTTCCGAAAAAGGGCAAAGCGTTCGCTCCGTCGCGTCCCTTATAAATTCGGTGCGTTTTCTTTCAACCGTTCGTGTTGACGACGTTTATGCCCGTATAAGCCCCTGCGAACAGGTATTTATGCGCGATCCCGTATATTCTCAAATGACCCGTGAGAGCCGCAACCTGTACCGTCGCCGCCTTTGTGTCGAAGCGCGTCGGCGCGGCGTTTCCGAGTATGACTTGCTTCAACGACTTACCGACCGTGCGCTCACGTCTCCCGACCCCGAAAAAAGGCATATCGGGTTTTTTCTTTCGGAACGTCGGTTCGGCTCCCGCTACATTTTTACCGTTGCCGCGCTTACAGTGCTGCTTTCTCTGTTTGCGGGACTTCTGACAAACAGCGTCTTTCTGCTTTTTGCGTCCTTGCTTCCCTCGTTCGGTATCGCCTGCCTGTGCGCCGACAAACTTTTTTCGCGCCTTGGCGTTTCGTCACTTGTTCCAGGAATGAAAACCTCGGACGGCGTTCCGAAAACGCTTGTGACCGTCGTCACCCTTGCCGAGGGACTGACAAAAGAAAAAATATGCTCGTCTCTTGCCCGATTCAGCCTTGCAAACCGTGAAAAAGGCTTGATGTTCGGGTTTCTTGTCGATTTGCCTGAAAGCGATTCAGCAGAAAATGCCGCCGATTCGGGCGTTTTTTCCATGCTGTCCGCTTCCGTTCACGAACTCTGCGAAGAATACGGTGAAAAATTCTTTGCCTGCGTGCGCGGAAGAACAGAGACCGCAGACGGAAAATTCTGCGGAAAAGAGCGAAAAAGAGGTGCGATCTGCGATCTTGTCGAAGCGACCGCGACGGGTGACGCGAAAGCGTTTTCTCTCGTCTGCGGCGATATTTACGGCGCGGAATATATCGTTTGTCTGGACGGCGATACGCACCCGTGTGCGGGCAGTATCGGACGTCTTATCGGCGTGCTTGAACATCCTTGTTCGCGTCCCGTTTACGAAAACGGAAAGGTCGTTAAAGGTTACGGCTGTGCCGTGCCGAGCATGAGAACAGACCCCGTTTCCGCGGGGAAAACTCTTTTTTCGGAAGTCAGTTCCGGTGCGGCGGGAACGGAATACTACGAAAACGCTTCGTACGAAACGTATCAGACGCTTTTCGGCGCGGGCAGTTTTGCCGGCAAGGGCGCGATAAACGTCGATGCGTTCCGACGCACATTTTGTTCCCGTTTTGCGGACGGTACATTGCTCAGCCACGATATAATCGAGGGTGAGTTTCTGAGAACGGCATACGTTTCCGACGCCGTCTTTACGGATTCCTCTCCGTCAAATCTTTCGTCGTATATGCGCCGCGCCCACCGCTGGACGAGAGGGGACATACAGAACATCGTATTTCTGTTTAGGAATATCCGCTTAAAATACGGCGTTGAAAAGAACCCTCTTTCCGCCGTGTCGCGATTCAAGGTATTCGGAAATGTATTGCGCGCGCTGTCGCCCGTTTTTCTTTTTGCGGTGCTTTTTTCATCTCTGTTTTTAGGTGTTCCCGCACTTTTGCTCGGACTGTTTTATATCTTTTTTCCGACGCTTTCGGTTATTTTGGCATATCTGCCGTCAAAACACGGGTCTCCCGTCCGCTATGCTTCGGGCAAACTCTGTGCCGCGACATCAAATTTTTTGCAATGCCTTTTTTCGCTTGCGTGGCTTCCGTTTGAAGCGCTGACAAAAGCCGACGCCGCCGTGCGCGCGCTGACGCGACTTGTGACACGCAAAAATCTGCTCGAATGGAAAACCTCGTCCGCCGTGGACGCGCTCGACATAGGAAAGGGTAAGTATTTTCTTGAAATGCGGGCGCAGTATGTCGGAGTGTTTTTGTTCTTTTCTCTTGCGTCTCTGCCGCTCGGCGTTTTGTGGCTGCTCGGTATTCCGCTTGCCCTTGTCGCTTCTGCGGAACGGAAAATTCCACCCGTTGAAAATACCGAGGAACTGCGTGCGGAAGCGGAAAAGATGTGGACTTTCTTCCGCGATACGGTAACTGCTGAAACAAATTTTCTGCCGCCCGACAATTTGCGCGTCGAGCCGCTTTCCGCCGTTGCGGAACGAACCTCTCCTACAAATATCGGAATGTATCTGCTGTCCTGTCTCGGCGCGGAAAAACTCGGATTTATCGACGCCGACGAACTTCTTATGCGTGTTTCCGAGACCGTTTCAACGCTCGAAAAACTCGAAAAATACGACGGACAGATTTTGAATTGGTACGACACACGCACGCTCAAACCGCTTTCTCCGCGCTTTGTTTCAACCGTCGATAACGGCAATCTTGCGGTTTGCCTTTATACTCTTGCGGCAGGACTTCGCCGCCTTTCTCCCGCATCGGATATGCTCGTTTACCGAATAGAGAGCATTCTTTCGTCCATTGACCTTGCGTTTCTTTTCGACCGCGACACGGGGCTTTTTTATATCGGTTTCAATGCCGAAAACGGCTCTTTTTCGCCGTCGCATTACGATTTTTATGAAAGTGAGATTCGTCTGACGGTCTTTTACGCCGTCGCAACCGGTCAAGTCCCGTATTCCGCTTGGAGAGCGCTTGACCGCGCCGCGTTTTCGTCCGACGGGGTATTGTATGCCCGCTCATGGTCGGGTACGATGTTCGAATATCTTTTGCCGACGATTTTTTTGCCGACTTATCCGCTTACATTCGACGATGCGGCGCTTGCCCGTTGCGTTGAATTGCAGAAAAAAATAAAGTTCGGCGGCGTGTGGGGCGTTTCCGAAAGTCAATATTACGCTTTCGACAAATTGCTTAATTACCAATATCAGGCGTTCGGTATTAAGTCTTGCGCCGTTGACCCCGCCGCTTATTCGCGCAAAGTCGTGTCCCCCTATTCGACGCTCCTCGCTCTGCCGTTTGACGCTCCCGCTGCGCTGAAAAATCTCGAAAAACTGAAAAAACTCGGCGTATACGGCGATTACGGATTTTACGAGGCTGTCGATTTTACGGACGGCGAACCCAAAACCGTCAAAAGTTATATGTCGCACCATATCGGAATGTCTTTTCTTTCGATTGTCGGATACCTTTGCGATAATATCATTCAAAAAACATTTTTCGATACCCGTATTTCCGCTTTTTCCGATATGCTCAAAAACGCGCCGCCGTTTTTCGCCCGCAGATATGAAAATGCGTTTGTCTCCGCTCCCGATATAACCCGCCCGACAAAAACGGAAGAATCGCTTTTCGTTCCGCCTGCCCCGAAAGGCGAAGTGCGTGCCGTTTTCGGCAAAGATACTGTCTTTTTCGGTGTGGATTCGGGCGAAAGTTTTTTGAGCGCACGAGGTGTCGATATAACCCGCCGCCCGTCGCTCAACCGTCCCGCAGGGCTTGTCATTCTGCGTAAAAACGGAACGAAAACGACCTCCTTTTCACGCTTCCCGATTGCAGGAGAAAAGACTTCGAAGTATATGCACTCGGACGGCGGCGAAATCTGTTACACCTGCCGTGACGGCGGTTTTGAGGGACGCTTTTCCGTCTGCTGCGACTGTGAGATGAGCGGCGCTGCGGTGGAGATTGCCGTCCGCAATAACGACAGATTTGAGCGGAAAGAGGAGTTGATATTCTTCTTTGAACCGACTTTGTGCGGCTTTGAGGAAGAAAAAAGTCACCCGCTGTATTCGGCTCTGTTTATCGAGTTTGATGTGACGGACGGAGTTCTTGTCTGCCGCCGCAGAAAACGCACGCCGAGCGAAAAGACGCTTCGACTTGCCGTCGGACTTGACAAAAGCGACGGTTTTTCGCTCTGCCGCTTCGAGACGCTTTCCTCGCAGACCGAAAATCCTTTTGAGAATATTTTTAACACGGATTTCAATTCCGTCACGGACGGCGCCGTAAGCCCGTGCGTTGCGCTGAAATACACTTTTACTGTTCGTGCGGGCGGTACCGCAAGCGTCTTTGTTCCGCTTGCCGTCGGCGAAAACGACAGGGAAGTCATATCCTCTTTGAGATGTATCGAAAAGAAAAGATACGGCGACGTGAGAAAAGCCGCCGAGGTCTACCGTGCCGCCGTGCTGCGTGCGCGTGGAATCGACAAGGCGGGGCTTCGCGTGTTTGACGATCTCTGTGCCGCATTTGTCTGTGATGCAAAGCCGAGACCTCTTGCCGCGTGCCTGAAAGCCGACGCGCTGTTCCGTTACGGCATAAGCGACGATCTTCGCAGGTTCTTTGTCTGCGTCGATGACACCACCGTGACCGACGGGGAAATGTATATTTCCGTTTTTGCATTTCTGCGCAGCCTCGGCGCGATGTGCGAACTTGTTGTTTACTGTTTTGAGCCGTCCGTTTATTCGCCTGCGGTCAGCCGTCGGTTAAAGGACTTTATCTCAAATTCATATTCTTATCTTGACGGGTGTCGGGGCGGGGTATTTATCGTTTGTGACGCAAATTATCCGTTTTATTCTACGCTTGCGGCGACTTCTTATCTTGTCGCAGACCTGAAAAACGGTCGCCGCATTCTCGATGTTGCGCCGTATATGCGCCCACGACGTTTCGCTGTTGAACCTTTGCCCGTCGAATATCTTTTCAAGACGGGTGTCGGCGGTTTTGTAAAAGATGGTTTCGGCTCGGACGATATCAAAAAAGCGAATATCGCGCCGTGGTCGAACGTGTTGTGCAACGGACTTTTTTCGACCGTTCTGACCGACAGGTCTCTCGGCTATACGGCGGACGGAAATTCGCAACTCGAAAAGTTGACGCCGTGGCTGAACGACACCGTGTTTGCCGTCGGCGGCGAACAACTGCTGCTTGCCGTGAACGAAAAAACGTATGACCTCTGCTTCGGCGCAAGCGTTCTTCACCTGCGCGGAAGAAGCGTTTATCGTTCGCTTGCCGCGGAAATCGAAAGTGAAATTACCGTTTTCGTGCCTGTCGAAAAACGTGTAAAAATCATTCGCATAAGCATAAAAAATCCTATGTCCCGCCCCGCCGCCGTCGCGTTCTTTCCTCGAATAATTCTCGGCAGCGACGACCGTTTGGGCGTTCGCAGACACCTTTATGCCGACCATATCGAATACGAAAACGTTCTGCGCACGGATAAACGCGCTGTGCTGTGGACCGTCGGCGGCTCGGTCTGCGACGGCGGGGTAACTCTTGCAGTACCCGAAAAATCCTGCGTAAATGCGTATTTTCTGCTCGGCGGTGCGGACGGAAAAGATGAAGCGAAACGGCTTGTTTCTTCTCTTTCGACTTTTGAAGACTGCGAACGTGAGTTTTCGCTTGTCCGCGACCGTTTCGACGATTTCGGACATATTCGCCTGATGCTTGACGACAAACGTCTTTCGTATTTTGTATCGACGTTCCTCGAATATCAGGTTCGTATCTGCCGTATGCTTGCCCGCACCTCGCTTTATCAATGCGGCGGCGCTTTCGGATTCCGCGACCAGTTGCAGGACGCCGAAAGCCTTGCCATGTTTGAACCGTCCGCACTCCGTGAAATGATAAATAAAGCCTGCGCGGCGCAGTTTGAAGGCGGCGACGTGCTGCATTGGTGGCACGACGGCAAAAACGGCGAAAAACTCGGCGTTCGGACACGCTGCGGCGACGACCTTTTATGGCTTGCGCACGCCGTTTGCCTGTATGTGCAGCTGACGGAAGACACCGCATTTCTTTCCGAAAATATACCGTTCGTTCACGGTCAGCCTCTTGCGGACGGCGAATACGAACGCTTTTCGACTTACGCACGGTCTGATGTCTGTGCGACCGTTTACGAACATTGCCTTGCCTGTCTGCACGCCGCATTGAAAATCGGCGAACACGGGCTTATCCTGTTCGGAACGGGCGATTGGAATGACGGAATGAACGCCGTCGGTCGCGAGGGAAAATGGGAGAGCGTGTGGACAACTCTTTTCGCCGCACTTGTTCTCCGTGATTTTTCCGCCGTCGCAGAGAAAACGGGCGATGACAAAACCGTTTCGTTTTGTCTGCAAAACGCAGTTTCTCTTGCCAGAGCGGTTGAGACCCACGCTTGGAACGGAACTCATTATATCCGAGGATTTTACGACGACGGAACGCCCGTCGGCAAAGACGGATGTTCGATAGATATTCTCGTTCAGTCTTTTGCGGCGCTCTGCGGCAGTCTTGACCTCTCCCGCGTCGAAACCGCGCTGAACTCCGCACTTGAACGGCTTGTTGACAAGGAAAACGGCATTGTCCGCCTTTTTGACCCTCCGTTTACGGGCAGCGAAAACAATCCCGGTTATATCGGCGCATATATTCCCGGCGTCCGCGAAAACGGCGGGCAGTATACCCACGCCGCCGTGTGGTTCTGCCGTGCGTTGTTCTCCGTGGGCAGAAACCGCGAAGCGTATGACATTCTGCGTCTGCTGACCCCCGTCGCTCACACGATGAGCGTTGAAAACGTTGAGCGGTATCGCAAAGAACCATATGTGCTTGCCGCCGACGTTTACACAAACCGCGCACATTACGGCATGGGCGGTTGGACGTGGTATACAGGCTCCGCGGGCTGGTATCTGCGCTGTGTCTACGAAAACGTGCTCGGAATAACACGCCGCGGCGACCGCGTTTTCTTTTCTCCGCCGCCCGATATCTTCCGCCTCGGCTTTGCGTTTGAATTGCTCGTTGAAAATACCTCGTTTTCCGTTACCGCCGATTTTTCGCCGCGTTCCGAACTTTTCGTTGACGGGATGCTTGCGGATTTCGCCGTTCTTGACGGCAAACACCATTCCGTCGAAATATATATGAAGAAATAAACGCAATTTTTCCGCTCGGAACTTGACATCCGCGCTTCCGAATGGTATTATAATAAATATATTCAATATACGGATTTGATTATTCGGATTCGGGAGGCATTTATGAAAAACCAAGTCGCTTTCGAAAAACTCGGGATAGGACCTTTCAACCTTGACCGCGTCGCGTTTTCGATAGGAAACATTGATATTTACTGGTACGCCGTGCTGATAACCGCGGGTATGCTGCTTGCGGTCATCTTTGCGTGCCGTTACAGCCGCCGCGTCGGTCTGAAAACCGACAACCTGCTCGACGCCGCGCTCTGGGGCATTCCGTGCTCGCTTATCGGCGCAAGACTGTATTATATAATTTTTGCGCTCGACGAATTTCGGAACGCCGACGGCTCGCTCAGCTTTTCCAAAATGGTAAACGTCCGTGACGGAGGTCTTGCCATTTACGGCGGAGTTATCGCCGCCGTTATCGTTGCCGCAATACTCTGCAAAGTCAAAAAGATAAATTTCCTCAATATGTTCGACGTCTGCTCCTTGGGGCTGCTGATAGGACAGGGTATAGGTCGCTGGGGCAACTTTGTCAACTGCGAAGCCCACGGCACGGAAACCGACTTGCCATGGGGTATGTCCATCAACGGCGCCGCACCCGTTCATCCGACGTTCTTTTATGAAAGCCTTTGGTGCATATTGGGCTTTGTTCTGCTTTATATCTTCGCCCGCAAGTGGCAGAAGCATTACGGCGAAGTCTTTTTCGGTTACCTTGCATGGTACGGTGCGGAGCGGGCGATAGTGGAGGGACTTCGCACGGACAGCCTCTATATCGGTTCTACGAGTATCCGTGTTTCTCAGGTTCTCGCCGCCGCTCTTTTCATCGTCGGCGTTGTCCTTTTCATTCTTGCCCGCAAAGGCGTGTTTGAAAAGATAGGCTCCGCAAAGAAAACCGAAAAAACGGCGGAACTTGTGACAGTAACAGGCGAAGAACCCGTTTCCGATGAAGAGACGGTAATAGAAGAAATCACCGAGATAGAAACGGTGGAAGAACCCGAGACCGAAGAACAAAACAGGGAAGTAAAAACGGAAGGAAATACCGAAGACCATGGCGAAAATAATTGACGGAAAAGCGCTTGCGCAAAGCATAAAAGAAAATATCGCGCTGGAAGTTGCCGCGCTCAAAGAAAAAGGCGTAACGCCGGGACTTGCGGTAATACTCGTCGGCGACGACCCCGCATCGAAAGTTTATGTCAACAACAAGAAAAAGGCTTGCGCGCAGGTCGGCATTTATTCGGAAGAATATCTGCTTCCCGCAGATACCGACGAAAAAACGCTTCTTGACCTTATCGCAAAACTGAACGCCGATAAAAATATCAGCGGCGTTCTGCTTCAAGCCCCGATACCGTCGCATCTCGACTATCGTAAAATATCCGAAACCATAAGCCCAGCCAAAGACGTGGACGCGTTCCACCCCTATAACGTCGGAAAAATCATGATAGGGGACTTTGATTTTGTACCCTGCACCCCCGCAGGCGTTATCGAACTTATCAAATCCACGGGTACGGAAATCGCAGGCAAAAACTGCGTCGTTATCGGTCGCAGCAACATCGTCGGCAAACCGCAGGCAATGCTGCTGCTCAAAGAAAACGGCACGGTCACCGTCTGCCACTCAAAGACAAAAGACATCGCGTCGTTTACGCGAGGCGCCGATATTCTCGTTGTCGCTGTGGGTAAAGCGGGATTTGTGAACGGCGATATGATAAAACCGGGTGCAGTTGTCATTGACGTGGGTATGAACCGCAACGCCGAGGGCAAACTCTGCGGAGATGTTGATTTTGCGTCAGCCGAACCCGTCGCGGCATATATAACGCCCGTCCCCGGCGGCGTAGGTCCCATGACCGTGACCATGCTTCTTAAAAACACGGTCAAAGCCGCAAAACTCGCAAACGGTATCGAATAATTCAACAGAAATAAAAAAGTCCTATCCGACATTCTTTATCGGGCAGGACTTTTTTGTATTATTACTTTTTTTTCGCAGACAACCGATTTTGGCTTAAAATCTGCTTTGCTGTTACATACGGAAACGCCGAGTATAGAGAAAAAAGAAGAACGGGAAGAGAAAAGTGAAGAAAACAAAAAAGAAACGATGGTTTTCTGTCGAAAACATCGTTTCTTTTGGTGCGGACGATGGGACTTGAACCCATACGTGCTAGGCACACAAGATCCTTAGTCTTGCTCGTCTGCCAATTCCGACACGCCCGCGTTTCTTCTGTTGTGCTTGACTATTATACCACGCAATATTCGGTTTGTCAATACTTTTATTTGTGAAAAAATTGTTTTATCGGTTTTTTTCAATATTCGGAAATAAAACCGTCGTTTTATGTGCAGCTTTAACATCACGCAGAAATAACGAGACGGTAAAAATAAGTATGCTTTTCACCTTTCTTCCTTATCAAAAGTGTTATGCTGACAGCGTCATTTCGCGCGGGCGTTCGCGCGCAGCTTGTCCTACCCGATTTATCTTGACCTTTGAACATAACAGCCTCCGCTTTTGGAGGATATTATTCATAAACTCTTTTGCAGTATTGTTTACCGTGAATTTCATGTTTCAAAACCGGACTTTCGGCTTCTTTTATCTGACATAAAACAAATCTCCGAAAAACTCAATTTTTTTCGCCCCTTTTTCTCTGAATGCCGAAAATATATTGTATTTTTCTTCAAAATATGTTATACTCGGACTGTAAAAAAAATTACGGGAGGCTTTTTTATGAATGAAGTAATCAAAAATATAAAAACCAGACACAGCGTCAGAAAATTCAAGTCCGATCCTGTCGAGAAGTCCCTGATTGCCGAGATTACGGACGCGGGACTTTATGCCGCAAGCGGAATGAACAGGCAAAGCCCGATAATCATTGCCGTAACAAACCGCGAACTGCGTGACCGTTTGATGAAAATGAATGCCGCCGTTATGGGCAGAGACGGTACGGACCCATTTTACGGTGCACCGGTCATTTTGGTCGTGCTTGCAAAAAAGGACGCTCCGACACACGTTTACGACGGCAGCCTTGTTCTCGGCAATATGATGCTTGCCGCGCATTCTCTCGGACTTTCGACCTGCTGGATCCACCGTGCAAAAGAAGAGTTTGAATCCGCGGAGGGAAAAGAAATTCTTAAAGAACTCGGCATCGATGGCGATTATGAGGGCATAGGTCATCTTGCGCTCGGCTACGCCGACGGCGAGCCTTCTTCTCATCAGATAAACAAAAACAGGTTCTTTTTCGCGGAATAGTTTTTACACACGGCGCTGCCGTATGCATTTATATATATTATATCTATTGACAAATAAATTTCGAAATGTTATAATACTTATAATGCTTAAAATAGGAACATCATCGGACAGTTGAATATGAAAAAAGTACTGATAGTTGCCAGCGTTGTCTCTTTTATCGAATGGTTTAACAAAGAAAACGTCGATTTTCTTCACAATACCCTCGGATGCGAGGTTCATATCGCGTGCAATTTTGATTATATGAACGATACGGACGTTGAGCGAACCCGCAAATATACGGAACGTATAAAGAATGACGGAATATATATCCACAACATTCGTTTTGCGAGAAGCCCGTTCAGTCCGAAGAACATCAAGGCATACAGAGAGTTGAAGCGGATAATAGCTTCGGAGCGGTTTGACCTGATCCATTGCCACACTCCCGCGGTATCTTTTATGACAAGAGTCGCGGCGAGAAAAGCGAGAAGACAGGGAACGGTCGTTATGTACACCTGTCACGGCTTTCACTTTCACAATTCTTCTTCAAAAAAGAATTGGCTGCTCTATTATCCCGTCGAAAAATTTCTGTCCCGTTTTTGCGATTACATCGTCACGATAAACAAAGAGGATTTTAACCGCGCCAAAACATTCCATTGCAAAAACGTTCGCTATATTCCGAGCGTCGGCGTTGATATAAATCGCATAAAAGCGTTGAAGATAAATAAAGCGGAGAAACGGAAAGAGATAGGCGTTCCCGATGAGAAAATACTTGTCATATCGGCGGGCGAACTGATAGAAAGAAAGAATCACGAAGTGATTATCCGCGCATTGGGCAAACTGCAAGATCCCGATATATACTATGCCATTGCGGGAAAAGGACCTTTGCTTGACCGATTGAAACAGGTCGCTTCCGAAGTCGGAATATCCGACAGGGTATTGTTTCTCGGTTTCAGAACGGACGTGTTCGAACTCTACCACGCGGCGGACATAAGCGCGTTTCCGTCAAAAATCGAGGGGCTGGGGCTTGCGGGCGTTGAAGCCATGGCGGCGGGCATACCGCTCGTTTCTTCAAACGTCCACGGTATTCTCGATTATGTTATTGACGGAAAAACGGGTTATGCCATCCCGCCTAATGACGTCGACGGCTTTGCCTCTGCTTTGGAAAAACTTGCGCATGACCCCGCCCTGCGGGAGAGTATGCGTCAAAATTGTCTTGATGCCGTCGAACCTTTCGAACTTTCCAACGCACTCAATGTTATGTGGGATATATACAAAGAGATTCTTTCTTAGGAGGATATGTTGTGAAATACACTTTCAGGGACATAACGTCATCGTATACAAAGGAAAAAAGGAAGCGCTCTTCCATTTGGGCAAGGGCAGTCAGTCGTCCGTTGTCGTTTCTCTTTACATATATTTTTATCAATCTCGGTTGCAGTGCAAATTTCGTGTCGGTTCTTTCTATTTTTGATGCGCTTATTGCCTGTGTCCTTATTCTTTTCGGGGGCAATTTGCTGTATGTCGGGGTTGGGCTTTTTGTTTTTTGGCATGTGCTGGATTGTGTGGACGGAAATATTGCAAGAGTGAAACGCAGTTCATCATACGGCGGCGCATTTCTTGATGCCGTCAGCGGTTATGTTGCTCCAGCTTTTATCTTTTTGTCCGTTGGCGTCGGCGCATTTTTGACAACAAGTATTATCCCCGATGAATACAGATATTTTATTATAGTTTTGGGTGGCTTTTCTTCTGTTACGGACATTCTGACAAGAATTATCTATCAAAAATATCTTGTGACGGAATACCGTCTCGGTCTTGTCGGAAAACAAGGCGATATAGATCAGGAGCGTTCTTCCGGACTTAAACATATTGCCGATCTGATAATGAAAAATATGGGCTATTCAAGTTTGTTTATGCCGTTGCTCATTATCTGCTCCATAATCGGATATTTGGATATTCTGACTGCCGTATATGCTTTGTATTACGTTGCTCTTTTGATTTCTACGGTTGTTTTGTTTGTTTCAAAGGCAAATAAGCTTGAAGCCAGATTAAAGGCGTTGGGTATTATGCCTGACGGAAACGTTAAGGAGTTTTAGAAAATGAGTACGAAAAAGTATCATATCGGTTATACCCAAGGCGTTTTTGATTTGTTTCATATAGGACATCTGAACTTGCTGAACAATGCTAAAAAATATTGTGATATTCTGATTGCGGGTGTTAATTCGGATAAACTCGTAAAATCTTATAAAAACAAACAGCCGGTTATCGGAGAAGACGAACGCGCCGAGATCGTTCGCAACATCAAAGCCGTTGATAAGGTGTTCATCGTTGATACTTTGGACAAAGAACAGGTTTTAAGTCATATTAAATTCGATGCGGTTTTTATCGGCAGCGATTGGAAGAATTCCGAACGCTGGAACAAAACCGAAAATGCATTGAAGAAATACAATGTGGACGTGGTATATCTTGACCACACCGACGGAATATCATCTACTCTGTTGCAAAAAAGAATATTGAACGGAAAGAACGGAAATGAATCGAAACAATAATTTTTTTACCTATAAACTGTATTCACGGTTGTTTTGTTACGATGAAAAAAAATATTGGAAAAGACGGCAAAAACTTGTTGACGCAAATTGCGGAAAGCCCCGTTTTGTGAAACTGTGGTATTTGATATATTGTAAGAGGGCAGAAGCACGGAATGCCTCATCAATGGGGACGGCATTGAATGCGGGGGCTCAGTTTGCAGGAATACCGAATCTGCCGCACGGAATAACGGGGATATTTGTTTCGCATTCTGCAATCATCGGAAAAAACTGCACCATATTGCAGAATGTAACTATCGGAAGCAGTAAAAAAAAGGCTCCGACTATCGGAGATAATTGTGTGATAGGTGCAGGTGCCGTTATTATCGGCGGAATAACGGTAGGTGAAAACTGTCATATCGGTGCAAACTGCACCGTGTTCAAGGATGTCCCCCCGAATACTACTGTAGTTTGTCAGGCTCCGAGATATATATCGCAAGAATCCGAACAAGAAAATAATTTTTCTTTTTGACAGGGAGAATTTATGGATTTATTATACATCGGAAATTATATGTTCAAAAAAGTCGATAAAACTTTTTTGGGATTGCCTTCCAGTTCAAATGAGTTCTTTTACAAATATCTGTCCGCATTCTGTCATGTACGGATTTTGGGCGAACCGTTAAAAAGCGATTTGACAGCGGACAATCTTGTTGAAATTGATTCCGAGCATTTTTCTGTCAGAATAATTCCGCCCAACCGATCTCCTCAGGATATAATAAAAAACGATCGCGATGTAAAAAAAGCGCTGTATGAAGAAATTTCAAAAGCGGACGCGATAATATTGAAGCCCTTATCCCGAAAAGGCATAATGGCAATAAAGATTGCCGAACGTCTCAAAAAACCGTATATGATAGAAATGACGGGAGACATACATAACGCATTGAAACAAAATCCGAGTATGCTGAAACGTATGTACGCTCCCATATTGTATTCAAAGATAAAGCGCGCGATAAAAAATGCGCCTTACGGTCTTTATGTGAGCAAAGATTATTTGCAGTCACAATTCCCGATAAACGGCAAAATGTGCGGGTGCAGCGATGTTGTTCTGCTCAAAAGCGACGCAAGCGTGCTCGAAAACAGATTCAGACGAATCGAAACGCAGTCGGAACGCGAATATGTCGAACTTGCCTTGATAGGCTTTTATCAGGGGCTGATGAAAGGCGTTGACACCGCGATACGCGCGCTTTCGAGACTTCCGAAGAATTATCGGCTTCACATTCTCGGCAACGGAACAGAGGAAAACCGCAAAAAATGGCTCGAATACGGCGAAAAACTCGGCGTCACGGACAGAATATTCTTCCCTAAACCTCTTCCGTCTTCCGAGGCTGTGCTGCATTGGTTGGACACCGTTGACGCTTTTGTTCTTCCGACGAGAAGCGAGGGCTTCGGACGTTGCGTGGCGGAAGCCATGTCCAGAGGGTGTCCGTGTTTCGCTACGGATATATGCACAATGCCCGAACTGTTGCCCCGGGAGTGTCTTCATCCTCTCGGCGACGATTCCGCGCTGGCGGAACAGATTCTGAAAGTTATGAGTGACCCCGAAGAAGCAAAAAAATATGCGTCCGTCAATTTTGAAAAAGCAAAAGAGTATGATTTTGACGTTTTGAAGCAAAGACGCGACCTGTTTTTAGCTGATTTCAAAAAGTATTGCGAGGAAGTAAAACAATGAAGATCTTTTACTGCGGCAGCGTCTGCGGCGGCGACGTTTTTAATAAAACCGTTGCCGAAAGCAAGGTAAAGCCGTCCGCTTCCGCGCAAAATTTCGAAACGGCTCTGATAAAGGGTTTTTCCGCCTGTGACGGCGTAGAAGTCACGGTCGCTTCGGCGGAGTCCGTCGCGGCGTTTCCGAACGGGAACAGGCTGTTTCTGAAAAAACGGAAAGACAGATTGACGTCGGATATAACGGCGGATATTGTTCCCGCGATAAACCTGCCGTATATCAAAAACGTGTGTCACGCAAACGGCACGGCTGCCCTTTTTCGCCGCTGGCTCAAAACCTGCAAAGCGGACGAACCTAAATGCGCGTTTCTTTACGGTCTGTATCCGAGCGTCGCAAAAAAGATGCTTAAAGAATGTCGTAAAAGCGGGTGCAGTATTTTTGCCGTTATAACGGATGTTCCCGCCACGATGTTTACATATACAAAATCGAAAAATATATTGAAAAGGCTGTTTTCGGGTTCATATCGAAACCGCGCGGTCGGATTGCAGGATAAATTTGACGGTTATGTTTTTCTGACAAAGCAGATGAGCAAAGCCGTCGCGCCAGAAAAACCGTTTGTCGTGGTTGAAGCCATTGCCGATTCGACGCTGTTTGATTCGTCGGAAGATGTCAAAAAGGCCGAACCGAGAACCGTTATGTATGCCGGGGCGCTGTATCGCAAATACGGCGTGGATATGATTGTTTCCGCTTTTGAAAAAACAAAAAACGACTGTGAATTGCAGTTGTTCGGTTCGGGTGATATGGAAAGCGAATTAACGGAAAAATCAAAAGAAAATCCCCGAATACGCTATTGCGGAAGAGTCTCTCGGGACGAGATTCTGAAAAGAGAAAGAGAAGCAACGCTTCTTTTGAATTTCAGAAACGGCGAAGATGAATATACAAAATATTCGTTTCCGTCCAAAATGACGGAGTATATGCTCAGCGGAACACCTCTTTTCACTTCACGCCTTGACGGAATCCCCGAAGAATATTATGCTTATGTATATTCGACTTCCGCAAAAGACGCGGAACAACTTGCACGGGAAATGGGTGAGATTCTTTCCGACGGTGAAGCGCTTTCCGAAATGGGGCGCCGCGCGCGAGAGTTTGTTATGAATAAGAAAAACGAAAAATGTCAGGCGGGTAAAATCGTTGATTTTTTAAGGGAAACGGTATAAAATGAAAGTCGTTTTTATTAACTGCTCTTCGTTCGGCAGCACGGGCAATATTATTTATGATCTGCACCGAAAACTAACGGAAACGGGAAACGAAAGTTATGTCTTTTACGGCATAGGAAACAGCCGTGACAAAAATTGGTTCAGAATAGGCAATTATTTCAGCCTGCATTCACATTCCGTCCTGTCTAAATATACCGGTATGCAGGGCTATTTTTCCGTATTTGCAACGCTGAAACTCATTCGGCGGATAAAGAAGATATCCCCGGATATAATTCACTTGCATAACCTGCACGGCAGTTATATCTGTCTGCCGCTGCTGTTTTGCTTCCTAAAAAAATGCCGCGCAAAAAAGGTCGTAACGCTTCATGATTGCTGGTTGTTTACGGGTAAATGTCCTCATTTTTCTGCGGTGGGTTGCGACAGGTGGAAAAAGGAATGCGGCAACTGTCCGCAGTTGCACACCTACCCGCAGAGTAAATATACAGACAGAACAAGACGCAATCTCAAAGCGAAGAAAAAGTGGTTCGACGGTTTGGACGGGCTTCGCATTGTTGCCGTTTCGCGTTGGCTCGAAAACACCGCAAAAGAATCTTTTCTTTCGAAATATACGATAGAGTGTATTTATAACGGTATTGATACTTCGGTTTTCTTTCCCCGTGACAGAGAAAAGGCAAGAGAGAGATTCGGTTTGACGGAAAAGTTTGCGATACTCGGAGTCTCCTCCGTTTGGAACGAAAAGAAAGGACTGAAACGTTTTCTTGACCTGTCTGCGGCGGCAGATAAAGACGAAACCGTCGTTATGGTCGGTCTGACAAAGGAACAGGTGGCGGCAATGCCCGAAAACGTTATCGGCTTGGAAAAAACGGAGAGCAGGGAAGCCCTTGCCGAATTGTATTCCGCGGCGGATGTGTTTTTCAACGCTTCGGTCGAGGAAACTTTCGGGCTGGTAACGGCGGAAGCGCTCGCCTGCGGCACACCTGCGGTGGTTTTTGATTCGACTGCCTGCGCGGAAGTTATAAAGGACAATTTCAGCCGTGTGATCTCTCCCGATGCGGATGTAAAAGCGGCTGTTGAATATGTAAAAAACAACGAAAAGCCCGTATACGGCACGTCATTGCTGGATCCGGCTTTCATCAAAGAAAAAATGGTTGAGGATTATTTCGCTTTATATGAAGTACTTAAAAACGACGGAAAAGAGCAGCGGGTTTAACCTGAATTACATCATCGTCTGTGCGACAATGGCGTTGGCGCTGTTTCACATCAGCACGTTCTTCCAGGTATATTATTCTTTCTATGCCACTTGCGGTATCGCTCTTGCTATATTTTTGTTTTTCATAATATTCAATTTCAGACATTTGAATTTTATGGATGTGCCGCTGCTTTTGGTTATGATCTCGTCCGCTGTCATTATCTCTATGGGCGCAATACTGAAAGATAAATCTTTAACGGAAATGTTCGGCAAATATTTCCCTTACATACTGTGGCCTCTGCTTTACCGTTTGACGCGGGGCAACGTAAACAGAAAACTGAAAGCCGCACTGACGGTCATATTCATCGCTTTTTTTGCTGTCAGCGTTATACTCACGCTTACCACATTGAGCGTTGACAGCAATGCTTCGCGCCTTTTGGCGGGAAAGGCGACCGAGTCCGAGCGCGCCGCGTATTACGCAAAAGGCGTCGGCGGTTACGGATTTGTTTTCGGCTCGGTCTTTATTTCTTATGCGCTCGTAAAGTTCGGTCGCAGAATAAACTTCAAGCCCGGCAAAATTGCTATAATCGCGCTCCTTGCCGTAATCGCGGTTATGGTAATTCTTGCGTCTTATACAACCGCGATAATTCTTTTCTTTATTCTTGTGTTTGTTTCCGCGTTCACTTCCGCAAAAAAACATAACTGGATAGGTTTTGTTTTACTGTTCGCGGGCGCGCTGCTTGTTATCCTTTTTCGAAACAGTATTTTTGAGATATTCGCGCAGCTCGGCAAAAGTCTTGAACTGCCGTATGTCGAAAACCGCTTCACGCAGTTGTTGCAGGCAAGCGATGAGGGCAGCGTAGAGGGACTCCGCAGATATACTTTGTACAAAGAATCTTTGGACGCGTTCTTCTCTCAACCGCTGACGGGAGCAGCCGAGGTCGGCGGACATTCCGAAATATTCGACCTGTTGGGTATGTACGGAGTTTTTGCGATTCCGTTTATAGTTTCTCAGGCGCTGATGTTCCGCCAGATGGCGAAAGATTCCGTTTTCAAAGTTGAGATAGTTTATTGGATATTCTTCGCGTATATGTTTATAGATACTGTCGATTCCATCGTTACAATCCCGATTGTTTACTATATTATTCCGTTTATTCTTTCTTACAGCGATGACGAAAAGGAAAGGCTCGTATTGCCCATAAACGATAAAGGGGTAAAATCAGTATATGAAAAAAGTAGGCGTAATAACTCATTATTATAACAGTCTGAATTACGGCGGAAATTTTCAGGCGTATGCTTTGGTCAAATTTCTTAACGACAACGGCTGTAACGCCGTTCAGATACCGTATGACAGGAGCGACGACTGGCCTTTTTCTAAAATGTCAAACAGGCTTGTTAAACGCTTTGTCCGCTTTTTCAGAAAGCCTCAAAAAGAGTCTGCCGCGACAGAACTTTCCTACGAAGAATTGCAGGGGATAAAAAGAAGAAATTCTCTTATTGCCGAGTTTAATACCGCGGTCATTCCTCATTGCCGCGTATTTTGCAAAAAAGATTTGAAAAAAATCGGAGAGTTCGACGCTTTTGTTGTCGGCAGCGATCAGGTATGGCATCCGAAAGCCGTATGTTCCGCGTATCTGCTTGATTTTGATACCGGTTCGGCAAAAAAACTTTCTTATGCCGCCAGTTTTGCCGTGAACGCACTTTCAGACGATGTGAAGCCGTATTACAAAAAATGTCTCTCTGCGTTTGACGCCGTATCCGTGAGAGAAAATTCGGGAAAAGATATTGTAAAAGACCTTATCGGGCGCGATGCCGAATGCGCGGTAGACCCAACGCTGCTGCTCTCAAAAGAAGATTGGGATGCCGTCTGCAAGGATATCGCGCTTCCCGAAAAATATGTTTTTTGCTATTTTTTGTCCCCGTGCGCGTCTGCCCGGCGCAAAGCCTCCGAATATGCGCGTTCCATAAACGCAAAAACTGTCTTTTTGCCGTATATTGCGGAGAAAATATGTACTGAGGATAAAAGTTTCGGCGATGTCAGGCTGTTCGACGTTTCACCCGAGCAACTGCTGACGGTTGTCAAAAATGCCGCCGCCGTGTTTACGGACAGTTTTCATATCACGGTCTTTTCTGTTATTTTCAAACGCGCGTTTTTTGTGTTCGGACGTTCCGATTATTCGGGCATGGGTTCAAGACTGCAAACGCTGCTTTCGATGTTTGATATGGAAGACAGGTTTTTTCCCGCGACGGAACAAACGGAAAATCTCAATTTTTCGGATATTCCCGCGCCGAATTATGAAAAACGCTTTGAAAAGTTTGAGAATGCGGTGAAAAAATCGACCGAGTTTCTGAAAAACAACTTAGGCTGAATTTTTATCGGATGATTTAATATGGGAAAGTATAACAAACTCGCAAAAAATACAGGCGTATTTTTTATCGCCAATTTCGGCAGCAAGGTTCTCACCTTTCTTCTCGTCCGTTTTTACACCGAGCTGCTGTCTCCGACCGAGTACGGAATAATCGACTTGCTGAACACCACCGCAAGCCTTGCGTTTCCGCTTGTGACGCTGTGTATCACGGAAGCCGTATTGCGCTTTTCGATAGATGATATAGATAATCGCGGAAAAATACTCACAAACGGCGTATTGGTCGCCGTTCTCGGCAACCTTGCCTTTGTGCTGACCGCCCCGATATTTTTGCATATCGACAACTTTGCGGACAATGTCGTCTGGCTGTATCTGCTCACGTTGACAAACTCATTGTTTACGGTCTTCGCGCATTTTTCACGTGGTATAGGCAAAAGCAAACTGTTCGCTGCGTCGGGGCTTGTGCATACCGCGCTTCAAATAGGCTTGAATATTCTGTTCCTGCTCTTTTTCAGATGGGGTATAACGGGATATTTTATCGCCGCGGTTCTCGCGAATGTGCTTTCGGGCGTATTTGTTTTTGCTGTCGGACACCTTTTTTCATATATCATTTTCAAACTGGACAGAAAATATCTGCGGACAATGATTATCTATGCGCTGCCGCTTATTCCCAATTCCGTTTTTTGGTGGATAATGCAGTCGTCCGACAGATATGTGATAACTTATATGTTGGGCAGCGATGCAAACGGTCTTTATGCCGTGGCAAACAAAATACCTACAATAATTTCAACCATAAGCAGTATATTTTTTCAGGCATGGCAAATATCGTCCGTTGAAGAGGTCAACTCAAAGGACAAGACGATATTTTATTCAAGGGTCTTTTCCGTACTTTCCGCGCTTTTGACCTGCGCAACGTCGTTTTTGCTTGTCATATTGCAGCCTCTTTACCGCGTTTTGACAGAGGAATCGTATTATATCGGTTGGGTGGCAACGCCGTTTTTGCTGTTTGCCATGGTCTTTTCCTGCTATTCGAGCTTTCTCGGAACAAACTATGTCGCAATGAAAAAAACAACGGGTGTTTTTCTTACCACCGTCGGCGGTGCAGTTATAAATATAGGCCTGAACATTTTTCTCACGCGTCCTTTCGGAATAATCGGAACGGCGGTTGCGACCGCGGTGGGATTTTTTATCACATGGGGCGCGCGCGTTTTCGGAACACGCCGTTTTGTCAGAATACGTTATCCGTTAAGAACGTTTATCGTTCCCACGGTTTTATTGCTTGCGCAGACAGTTCTTTTGTCCGTCGGCGTAAATTCGATTTGGATACAATGTATCTTTTTCGCGGTTATAGTTATTCTTTATATAGACATTATCGTTATGTGTTGCAGAAAGGGCATTTTCTTCGCAAAGAGCTTTCTGAACAGGAAAAAAGCCTGATAATTGAGGTCGTCGTATGATTAGAGCGGTTGATTCTGAAAAATGTTGCGGGTGCGGAGCGTGTGCTTCCGTTTGCCCCGAAAAGTGTATCACGTTTGCCGCGGACGGCGAGGGTTTTTTATGCCCGTCGGTCGACGCGAAAAAATGCGTCGGCTGCAACGCCTGCGAACGCGTTTGCCCCATGCTTTCGGAACCTGAAAAAAACACGGCAGTCAGGGCTTGCGCCGTAATGAACACAGATAAAGAAGTAAGGCTGAAAAGTTCCTCCGGCGGCGTGTTCGGACTGCTTGCCGAAGATGTTTTGGCACAGGGCGGCGCGGTGTTCGGCGCGGCGTTTGACAAGGACTTTGCCGTTCGGCATATATGCGCGCCAAATGCCGGCGAACTTCCGTTGTTGTTTGGCTCGAAATATGTTCAGAGCGATACGACGGGTCTTTTTGAAACAGTAAAACAATTTCTTGATTCCGACAGGCAGGTCCTCTTTTCGGGAACGCCGTGTCAGGTCGCGGGGCTGAAAAAGAGCCTCGGAAAAAACTATCCGAATCTGTTGACTGTCGACCTTGTCTGTCACGGCGTGCCTTCTCCCGCCGCGTGGCAAAAATATCTTGATTTTACGAAAAAAAAGTATTCGGCAGAGCCCTGTTCCGTGAATTTCAGAAGCAAGGTGTCCGGTTGGAAGAAGTGTTCGGTCGAAATACTTTTCAAAAACGGAAAGACAATGCGCGAAGGTGTGGCGGATAATCTTTACATGAAGGCTTTTCTCCGCAATCTTTCTCTGCGTCCGTCTTGTTATAACTGTCCTTTCAAAGGGCTTGAACGTGTCTCCGATATAACGCTTTCCGATTTTTGGGGTGTGGAACACGTCTGCCCCGACTTGGACGACGGTCTGGGTACGTCTCTTGTTCTTGTCAACTCAAAACGCGGCCTTTCCTCTTTTGAAAAACTCGGTTCGCGTGTTCGGGTTACCGAAACAGATGCTTCGGAGGCCGTTAAATATAATTCCGCTGCGGTAAAGTCTGTCGCGCGTCCCGAAAACAGGGACGAGTTTTTCCGAATACTGCAATGCTGCGGTTTCGGAAAAGAGATGCACCGATTCTTGGCGGAGCCGTTTTTCGTCCGGGTGAAAAAGTCTTTGAAAAAGACGGTCAAATCCGTTATCGGGAAAAAATAGTCCGCCGTTATAAAACAGAAAGAAAAGGTAATGCTGATGCCTGATGATACAGTAAAAAGAGATCTGTTTTCTCTTATAAAAAGCGCATTGACGGGAACGCCGCAGCCCCTGTCAAAGGATTTTGACCTTGCGTCGGTTCTCGGAACGGTGCGTAAACATCAAATCGAGAATATCGTGTATTACGGCGCCGCAAATTGCGGGATTCCGACTTCAACGCCCGCCATGCAAAAACTTTTCGGCGTTGTGTGTTCCACGCTTTGTCTGAACGAAAAGCAAATATTCGAAAGCGAACGGATATTTGCCGCTTTTGAAGCGAAAAACATCGACTTTATGCCGCTCAAAGGCACGTTGCTCAAACCGCTTTATCCGAAGAGCGATATGCGTAGTATGAGCGACGTTGACGTGCTTATCAAATTGGAACAATATGATAAGATACGTTCCGTTATGCAATCTCTCGGCTTTTCCGAAAAGACGGAGAGCGACCACGAATTGATATGGACTTCTTCCTCTTTTGTTTTGGAACTTCACAAAAGAATAGTTCCGTCTTACAACAAGGATTTTTATTCGTATTTCGGTGACGGATGGCAGCTTGCCCGCAAGGTTGACGGAACGACGTGCCGTTATGCGATGTCGAAAGAAGACGAGTATGTATATCTGTTTACTCATTTTGCGAAACATTATCGCGACGGCGGCGTAGGAATAAAACATCTGACGGATTTTTATGTCTTTCTGAACGCATATCCCAAACTTGACAGACCGTATATCGAGGACAAACTCGAAAAACTCGGGCTTGCAGAGTTCGAGAAAAACGTGTCCTACACTCTTGCGGTTTGGTTTTTTGATAAAACATCGACCCCTGTAACAGACCTGATAACCGCAGTTGTTTTTAACAGCGGTGCTTACGGAACACGGGACGCACATCTGATTGCTGCGGCAACGAAAAATTCCAAGGTTCTCGGCTCCGCAAAAAAAGCCCGCGCAAGCGAGTATTCGTATCTGATATTTTTGCCGTATGACGGAATGTGCGAAAAGTATCCCGTTCTTGAAAAGGCAAAAATACTGTTGCCGTTCTTTTGGGTATACAGACTTGCGGAAGCGGTTTTCAAAAAGAGGAAAAAGATCAGGGCGCATCAAAAAGATATCAATCTGACTTCCGACGAAAATGTTTCCGAGTATAAAAAAATGCTCAATGCGGTCGGTTTGGATTTTAATTTTGAATAATAAAGCGGTGCTGTAAAAAAACTTGCGTTTTTTTACAGCACCGTTTACTTTGGTATTATTATAATAGTTCTGTGCGCTATATTACTTGCCCCTTGTTATACCGTTGCGAACCGTTTCTTTTCTCTGTCAAACGCCCAGACCGTCGTTGCGACTTCCTTACGGCTGTCTCCGTCGTTTATCATCTTCCATGTTCCGCCCAAAAATTCCTCGCCGTCTGGGCTTTCAAAAGCATATTCAACGCGGAGCATATCGCTGCCTTTGACCGTCTCCGTCTTTTTCAGACGCAGGGTAAAGAGCCTTTTCAAAAAGTCCGTCGCTCTCTGTATATAGTTCGGCTCGCCGTCTTTCGGTGGTGCCATATAGTCGTCAAAATGCTCGTGGTCGGTGAAATAGAACAAAACTATCTCGTTTTCAAACACCTCAAACCAAACGTTGTTCTCTTTGTCGATAATAACTTTATCTCCGATTTCCTTGCCGCTTCCGTCCTCTTTTTCGTGTTCTTCATTCGATACGGAAACATCGTTTTCGGAGATAAAAGGGGAAAGGCTTTCAAGAATTTCTTTTGTTGTTTTGTATATCATATTTTGTTCCTTATATATCTTTGAACATCGGTTCTCCCGATTTTATCAGTATTTTTCGCATAAGTTTGAGCGTCAGCATCGGCGCAGTGCGGTGTCCGATATTCATGAGTTTTGCGTCCGCGCCGCAAGTCAGCCGTTTGCGTCCGCGTTCCATACCGCGAACTACCTTTTGCGCGACTTTTTCAGGTGGGGTGGAGAAATATTTCATTATCGACCGCTCGGGCATCTTCTCCGTTTGCGCTCGGAATATTCCCGTAATGCTGAACCCGGGACAAACCGTGAACACTCTGACTTTGCCGTCAAGTTCCGCCGTCAACGCTTCCGAAAAACTTTTGAACGCCGCTTTGCTTGCGCTGTACGCCGCCGCTCCCGCAACGGGACAAAGTGCCGACGAACTTGAAATGTTCACTATCATCGGGTCGCGTGAATGTGTCAGTTTCGGCATCATGTGCCGTATCGCCGTGACTGCCGAAAGATAGTTCACTTCCGTTACTCGAAAAACGCTTTCTTCGCTCTGCTTTTCAAAAGACTTGAACTCGGGCAGAATGCCCGCACAGTTTATCAGAACGCTCGGCTCACAGTCAAGATTTTCCGCAAAATCCGTCCACGCGGCTCTGTCCGACACGTCAAACAGTTTGTAAGAAAACAACTCTTTTCTATCTTTCAGTTCCTCTTTGAGTGCCGCCATTTTATCTTCGTTTCGTCCTATGCCGATGACTCTGCACCCGTGTCGCAGTATCATCAGTTTTGTGATTTCTCTGCCGAATCCGCCCGATGCGCCCGTCAAAACAACGGTTCTTTTGTTCAAATCGTACTTCATATCTTTCTCTTTTCGCCTCGCCCGCCGAATTTGCGATCGGCGTTGTCGGTTTTGTTTGTATTATAGCACAGTTTCCGCCATAATTCAACCTCTGCAAAAACGTTTCGGCAAGATTCCCCGTTTTTTCGTTTGTCGAATATTGACAATATATATATTTTATGGTAATATAAATATATAACGGCATAAGCCGTATTTTTTCAAATAAAAAATTCAAACAATCGTTTGATTGGTTTTCGGAGGTAAAAGGCATGGACAATCCCGAAAAAAAGAAAGAAGTCGTTTCCAAATGCTTGGAGACGTTTATCAGACAGGGGCTTTCCGAAACAAGTGTAAGAGATTTGAGCGGTTGTCTGAATTTGCAGTCGGGCGGTATATACTACTATTTCAAAGACAAAGACGATGTTGTTGCCGCATGCGCGGAAGAAGCGGCGATAAGACTTGAAGAAAAACTTATCTGTTCGGCGCTGAAAGATATTGAAGATCCCTCTCTGCTGCTGAAAAAACTGTACGCGGGGTGTGACGAAATGGCAAGCACCATGAAGTTCTTTGCCAGCGTATGCGCTTTGTCGCGTTATTCCGCAAGCGTCGCGCCCGTGCTCGGACGGCTCTCGGCACGATATGAATATTATGCGAAAATATTCGCGGAAAATCTCGGTTGCGAACTTGATGAAGTAAGACCGTATTTGTTTATGGCGATAACAACGCTGTCGGACTATATGATCTTCGGAGGAAAGTCTTATATCGAACCGCAACTTCGCGTTTTTGAAGACAAACTCAATGAGTTGCTGATAAACAGAAAAAAACAGGAAAAAGGGAAAATGTAAAAGGAGCAGAGAAAATGAAAAAGTTTTTGGTTGTCGTTGACATTCAGAACGACTTTGTGGACGGCGCTCTCGGAACGCCCGAGGCGGTCGGAATTATTGAAAATGCCGTGCGGAAGATACGCGCTTTCGACGGTGAAATATTCGTCACGTTCGACACTCATTTTGACGATTATCTTTCTTCTGCGGAGGGCAGAAAACTGCCTGTGCCGCATTGTATCAAAGGAACTCCCGGCAGACGCATAAACAATGATATCGCGCACGCGCTCTCCGGCAAAAAATACTCTCCGATAGAAAAGCATACGTTCGGCTCTCTCGAACTGCCCGAACTTATCAGAAAAGCTGCTGGTGACGAGGACTTTTCCGTCGAACTCATCGGGCTTTGCACTGATATCTGCGTTGTTTCCAACGCGCTGATATTAAAAGCAAACTTTTATGAAAATGAAATTTCCGTCGATTCTTCCTGCTGCGCGGGCGTGACGCCAGAAACGCATCTCGCCGCGTTGGAGACGATGAAAATGTGCCAGATAAATGTAAAATGATTTATGGGACCGAATATATTCAGCCCGAGCAAATATAAAACCAAGTGAGGGGTAAAGTATGAAAAAATGTAGTTTTTGCGGTGCAAATTCGGACGATGACGCAAAGTTCTGTCCGTCCTGCGGCGGCTCGGACTTCTCCGAGGTCGGTGCGGAACAAGGCTCGACCCTGAACGGGGCGCAGACGATTTCTCAACCTGTCGTTCCAGTTCAACCCGAACAGCCTACCGCTCATGCCGAACAGGTCGCCGCATCATCTGTCGCACCCGCCGCACCTGTCAGAGAAAATATCGTTGCGGGCGCAGTCGGCGCGTTTTTATTCTCGTTGATAGGTGCTGCGCTTTACGTTTTGATTTATCAGGCAAATATCATTTCCGGCATTTGCGGACTTGTGATTTTTGTTCTTGCAAGTTTCGGTTACGGTGTTTTTGCTCGAACAAAGAATCGTTCGTCCGTTCCGAACATAGTCGTGTCTGTCATCGTGATGGCTGTCATGATATTCATTTCGGAGTATATCTGCATTTCTTTGGAAATTTACAAAGTATACAGCGATATCGGAATAACCGTTTTTGATGCGATAAGTTCCGTCCCCGAATTTCTTTCCGTACCTGAAATCAGAAGCGATTTTCTGAAAGAACTTGCATGGGCATACCTTTTCGGCTTTGCCGTTTCCGCAAGTTACATAGTCAGACTTGTAAGGGAAAGAAAAAACAAAAAGTAATTCTTACAAAAATCCGAGGACAGGCGTTGAGCCTGTCCTCGTTTGTTATACTTCTGTATTATAGTCCTGCTCTTTTATTCTCCGAGAAAGCCTATAAGTTTCAGCCAATTACGCAGCAGTTCGGGCCATTGTCCCGCAGAGTTCGGCTGGATCTGCGCAAGACCGAGTCCGTGTTGCCCATTCGGAAAAACGTGCAGTTCAAACGGCACGTCTTTTTCTTTGCACGCGGAAGCGTAGATAAGCGCATTGCGCACGTCAACCGCTTCGTCGGCAAACGTGTGCCATATAAATGCGGGCGGGGTGAACTCTTTCGAAATGTTTTTATCGGGCGAAAAAGCGTCAGCCTGTTCCGTTCCGAGGTCTCCGAGAAAGTTTTCCATTGTCGCTGTGTGTGTAACGTCCGAAAAAGTCGAAACGGAGTAGCACAGAATCTGCGCATTGAGTTTTGAACTCTCCGCGTCTATCGGGTCGTTTTCGTTTTCGAGCGGCGTGTGTTCGAGTGTCGCCGCCTGCGCAACAAGGTTGCCGCCTGCCGAGAAGCCCATCGCGCCTATCTTGTCTTTGTCAATGCCGAAACGCTCCGCATTGTGCCTTACAAAACGTATCGCCCTGTGCGCGTCTGCGAGTTGGCAGGGGTAATGGTAGGGCAGAACTCTGTATCTTAAAACAAAAGCCGCAACGCCTATGGTATTCAGCCACTCGGCAAGTTCCACGCCCTCGTAACTGTCGCAAAGGGTTATATATCCGCCGCCGGGGAACACTATAACGCAGCTTTTCGCGCCCTCGCACGGAAAATACAGCAATTCGGGTTCCTGTTTCGGAGAAACGCTTTCATCTGTTAAGGGCGCAACGTCCCAAAGTTTGAATCTTTCCATATTTATCACCGTTATTTTCCGACGGCGCCCTGTGCGTCGTCTCTGTATTTTTTTCTGCCGAACATAATATAGAACCAAAAGATTATCGAAAGCAAAACAAGTACGCCGAAGCCGAGCGCGAACCATTTCAGTTTCTGCCACATATTTTCGTTGACGCTTCCGTAATCCTCAAAACTGCGCCAAACGCTTTTGCCGTCAGACAAAGCGTCGTATGCCATGAGAACCGCCAAAGTCGTGTCTTTGTCGCTGTCCGCTTCCGCAGATGTCGCTCTGTATATTCCGTCGGAGTTTTTTCTTGAAACAAGCACCGACGGCAGGTCTCCGTATGCGGCAAACGAGTCAAGCGTCTTTGCTTTTTCCGTATCTGCGAGAGCCATGGTCGCGTATGCGATGTCTTCCGTCGTCGCCTCTTCGAGCGTTTTTGCGTCGCCGTACTTATCCGCGATGAATTTTGCCGCTTTGTCGAGCGCCTGCGTAACTTCCGTGTTGTTTTCCGTGAATGCCGAAAGGTATGTTGCGCAAAGCGCGTGCGTCTTCATCTTCTCGGAAAAAGAGCCGTCGTCTTTTTGCAGGGAAAGAATATAACTTGTCGCCTGTTTTGCCGAGTATACAACGGTTTCGTCTCCCGCTTTTGCCTGTGCGCCTTGAAGTGCAACCGCGCAAAGAACCGTGCCGTACAGATCGTTTTCGTAAAAAGAACCGTCTTCTTTTTGCTTTGACGCAAGTTTCGCGACGGGATCTCCCACGGAAGACGTTTCGTTCGGGTTTATACCAAGCGCAAGTCTCGAAAGAATAAACTGAGCAAGCGTTATCGGGGCGTTTTCGTTGAGCGTCGGTTCCGTAAGCGCAGAACCTTTTATCGCGTTCACGCTCGAAAATGCGATAATCTCATTCCAGTTTTCAATGGCGGTGGTCTGCGACGTGTAGTAGTTCAGGATTCCGTCTATCTCCGTCGAAAGATTTATCGTTGCCGCATAAAAGGGCATGGCAAGCGCAAAAAACATAACAACGGCAACCGCAAGCGAAACGATTTTTTTCTTCATCGTATATCCTCTTTCCATAGGAATATTCAATATATAATATACTAAAATTTTATCATATACGGCGCGGACTGTCAAGTCCGACGGGACAAAGATTGAAAATAGTTTTGAAATGCTTGACAGGTTCAATAAAATATTGTATTATATAAAATGAAATAATATAGCGCATTTTCCCGAACGGAGGAACAAAGGATGTCAAAGGACACCTCGAATATAAGAAATTTTTGCATAATCGCGCATATCGACCACGGCAAATCCACACTTGCCGACCGTATTCTCGAAATGACAAAGACAGTATCTTCCCGTGAAATGGAAGACCAACTTCTCGACAATATGGACCTTGAACGCGAACGCGGAATAACGATAAAAGCACGCGCCGTCAAACTCGAATACGAGGCAAAGAACGGCAAAACATATATTTTCAATCTTATCGATACTCCGGGACACGTTGACTTTAACTACGAAGTCTCCCGATCCCTTGCCGCCTGTGAGGGGGCGATACTCATAGTTGACGCTTCGCAGGGCGTCGAGGCGCAGACGCTTGCAAATGCGTTCCTTGCGCTTGACCACGACCTTGAAGTTGTGCCCGTTATCAATAAAATAGATTTGATAAACGCCGACCCCGACCGTGCGGCGAAAGAGATCGAGGACATAATCTGCATTCCCGCAGAGGACGCCCCGAGGATTTCGGCAAAAACGGGTCTCAACATTGTCGATGTCATGGAAGCGATAGTTTCCCGCATTCCCGCACCGAAAGGGGACAGCGAGGGCAAACTCAAAGCGCTTATTTTTGATTCGGTATACGACTCTTACCGCGGCGTTATCGTGTATGTCCGCGTGTTTGACGGCAAAGTCAAAGCGGGTGATATTATCCGAATGATGGCGACAGGTGCCGAAATGGAAGTCGTTGAAGTCGGTGCGCTTCGCCCGTTCGGTTTCGAACCATCGGCGGAACTCTCCGCAGGTGACGTCGGATATATAACCGCATCTATCAAAAACGTCAAAGATGCAGAGGTCGGAGATACCGTAACACTTGCGCTTGACCCCACGGAAAAGGCGCTGCCCGGTTACAAAAAGGCACAGCCCATGGTTTTCAGCGGTATCTATCCCGCAGACGGCTCAAAATACGGCGACTTGCGCGATGCGCTCGAAAAACTTAAACTCAATGATGCTTCTCTTGAATTTGAGGCGGAAAGTTCGGCGGCACTCGGTTTCGGCTTCCGCTGCGGCTTTCTCGGTCTGCTTCACATGGAGGTTATTCAGGAACGTCTCGAACGTGAATATAATCTTGACCTGATAACGACCGCTCCGTCGGTTATTTACAGAATAACGCTGACGGACGGCACGGTTGAAATGATAGCCAACCCGACAAACTATCCGCGCTCCGACGTCATAGAACTTGCGGAAGAACCTTTTGTAAAAGCGGACATAATCGCTCCGTCGGACTATGTGGGCGCGATAATGGATCTTTGTCAGGAAAGACGCGGTATATTCAAGAATATGCAGTATCTTGACGATACCCGCGTTAATATCCACTATTCGCTTCCGCTCAACGAGATAATATACGATTTCTTCGACGCGCTCAAATCGAGGACGAGAGGGTATGCGTCGCTTGACTATGAATTTGAGGAATACAAGCCCTCAAAACTTGTCAAACTCGATATTCTTCTGAACGGCGAGATAGTTGACGCTCTTTCGTTCATCGTTCCCGAAGAACGCGCCTACGCAAGGGGCAGAAGAATTGCCGAAAAACTTAAAGAAAACATTCCCCGCCAACTTTTTGAAATTCCCATACAGGCGGCTATCGGCGGCAAAATTATCGCTCGCGAAACCGTTAAGGCAATGCGCAAGGACGTTCTTGCAAAGTGCTACGGCGGCGATATAACGAGAAAGAAAAAATTGCTTGAAAAGCAAAAAGAAGGCAAAAAACGTATGCGTCAGGTCGGCAGCGTCGAACTTTCGCAGGAAGCGTTTATGTCCGTTCTCAAACTCGATGAATAGCGTCGGCGTTTACATTCACATTCCGTTTTGCGGTTCAAAGTGCGCATATTGCGATTTTTATTCGCAGATACGCTCCGAAAAAAAGCGCGAAGATTATGTTTGTGCGCTTGTGAATCAAATAAAAAGTGCCGATTTCGGCGGGTCTGTACGCTCCGTATATATCGGCGGCGGCACACCGTCCGTTTTGACATCGGAGCAACTCTGCCGCATTCTCGGCGCGGTATATTCGCATTTCGAAGTCGAAGACGGCGCGGAAATAACCGTTGAAATGAATCCCGAAAATGTGACAGAGGAACTTGTCTGTTCTCTTGTCCGAAACGGCGTCGGACGCGTCAGCATGGGCGTTCAGTCTTTTTGCGACGGCGAACTTGCTCTGCTCGGACGGCGGGGGAGTGCCGATATCTGCGAAAAGGCGTTTGAAACTCTGCGGCAATGCAGTGTGCGAAACATCAGCCTTGACCTGATGCTTGCGATACCGTCCCAGACGGAAGAAACGCTTGCTTACACGCTGAAAAAAATGCTTGCGCTGTCTCCCGAACACATATCCGCATACCTGCTCAAAATCGAAAAGAATACGGTGTTCGGCAAATGCGGTGTAGAAGAAGCCGACGAAGAAATTCAGCGACGGCTTTATCTGCAAACCTGCCGCACGCTTGAAAATGCGGGCTATGAGCATTACGAAGTCTCGAATTTTGCAAAAAAGGGCTTTCGCTCCGTGCATAATTCGTCCTATTGGCAATGCGTGCCGTATCTTTGTTTCGGCTGCGGCGCATCCGGATTTGACGGCAAAATAAGATATAAGTTCCCCGAATCGCTTGAAGCGTTTACAGGAAGAAACGGGCTTGTCGAACCCGAAACGGAAGAAATTCTTGACGATGAAGACTTGCGCCGTGAGCGTATTATGCTTTCTCTGCGGACGTCGGACGGAGTGTCTTTCAATGACTTAAACGCCGAACAGCGCCGCTTTTTGAAAAGCCTTGAAGCGAGCGGTTTGACCAAAGAAACCGTCTCGGGCTTTCGTCTGACCGACGACGGATTCCTTGTTTCGAATACAATAATTGTGAAACTTTCCGAATTTGAGTAAATGGTATTGCAATCCGAAAAAAAATGATGTATAATAACCGGTGGTGAAAAATATGAAAGTCGTAACGCACGGCGAAGCGCAGACAATGGAATTTGCGAAGAGCTTAACGCCGCATTTTTCTGCGGGAACGGTCGTTTGTCTGAACGGTCAGCCCGGTGCGGGAAAAACCCATTTTGTCAAAGGTGTTTTGGCAGCGCTCGGTTACAGAGGCGAAGTAACAAGCCCGACTTTTGCGGTTTGTCACCGTTACGAAAAAGGTCTGCCGTTTCCTGTTTTGCATTACGACCTTTACAGGATAACCGATGAGGACGACTTGTATTCGGTCGGCTTTTTTGAAGACGTAAACGAAAAAAACTGCGTTTTCATCGAGTGGAGCGAACTTGCGGACGGCGTTTTGGAGACCGAACCGATAAGGATAAACATTGAGTACGGCTCCGCTCCCGATGAGCGGATAATAACAGCGGAGGGAAACGGCCTATGACGATACTTGCGCTTGATGCCTCGTCCGTTTCGTGTTCTGCGTGCGTGAGCGAGAACGGTAAAGTACTTGCCGAAGCGTTTATAAATACGGCGCTGACCCATTCGGTCACGTTGCTTGCAAATATTAAAAAAGTTCTCGAACAATCCGAAAAAACGATTGAAGACATCGACCTTATCGCCGTTACGGCGGGCCCGGGTTCTTTCACGGGCGTCAAAATAGGCGTTGCGTGCGCAAAGGGATTGGCGTTTGAAAGAGATATTCCTTGTTTCGCTGTTTCTTCTCTTGCCGCCGCCGCAGAAAATGTGTCACTTTTTTCCGGCACTGTCATTGCCGTTATGGACGCGCGAAGAAAAAGTTTTTACAACGCCGTTTTCAAAAACGGAAAACGTGTCTGCGCGGACAGGCAGTCGTCAGTTGACGAACTGCTTGCGTCTTTGCCCGACGCCGAGCCGGTTGTCGCGGTAGGCGACGGTGCGGAACTCTTTGTCCGTCTCTGCTCGGAACGGGGACGCGAAAATATCAAAGCCGCTCCCTCATTTCTGCGATACATAAAGGCGTCCGCCGTTGCTGAACTTGCGCTCCGCGGAGACTGCGAAAAACGCGACTGCGTATCGCTTGCACCCGTATATCTGCGTGCGCCGCAAGCCGAAAGAGAACGTCTTGAACGCGAAAACGCCGCAAAACAAAATTGAATGTTGACCGCTTTTGCGGAATACGATAAACAAAAAGAGGTAAAGGAGAAACAGTATGATCGCTCTTGCATCAGACCACGCGGGCTTTGCTCTCAAAGAAAAACTGAAAAATCACTTAAAAGAAAACGGTTATGAATATCTCGACCTCGGCACGGATTCCGAGCAGTCGTGTCATTATCCCGTTTTTGCAAAAAAACTTTGCGAAAAGATCAACGACGGAACTTGCGAACTCGGTATCCTTGTTTGCGGAACCGGTATCGGTATGAGCATGGCTGCCAACAAGCAAAAGGGTATAAGAGCCGCCGCTTGCTCCGATTATTTCAGCGCAAAATTCACCAGAGCGCACAACAATGCAAACGTTCTTTGTCTGGGCGAACGTGTCGTTGGTTACGGTCTTGCCTGTGAACTTGTGGACGTCTTTCTTTCGACCCCGTTCGAGGGCGGAAAACATCAGCTTCGAATTGATATGTTCGAGGATTGAGCCGCTTCGACGGGTATTTTTTCAGAATAAAATTTTAATCGTATAAATTTCAAGGAGATCTGTCATGAATTACCATTTCACAAATCACCCCCTCATTCAGCACAAACTTTCCATCATGCGCAAGGTGGAGACCGGTTCCAAAGAGTTCCGCGAACTTGCGGCGGAAATCTCGATGCTTATGTGCTATGAAGTTACCCGAGACCTTCCTCTCAAAATGGTTGAGATCGAAACTCCCATTCAGAAGACGATGGCTCCTGTTATAGCGGGCAAGAAACTTGCGATAGTTCCCATTCTCCGTGCAGGCCTCGGCATGGTTGACGGTATGGTTAATCTGCTTCCGTCCGCAAAGATAGGACATATCGGTCTTTACAGAGACCCGCAGACGCTTGAGCCCGTTGAATATTACTGCAAGATGCCCTCCGATATTGCGGAAAGAGAAGTTATGATAGTTGACCCGATGCTTGCAACCGGCGGTTCGGCTTCCGCGGCTATCCGTTTCCTTAAAGACAGAGGCGTTACCAATATCAAATCCGTTCATCTTCTTGCTGCTCCCGAGGGAATAAAGAGACTGAACGAAGACCACCCCGATGTTGAAATTTACATCGCGGGTCTTGACGAAAAACTTAACGACCACGGTTATATCGTCCCCGGTCTCGGCGACGCGGGCGACCGTATTTTCGGAACGAAATAAGCAAAGCCAAGAGTTGAAAAACCGAACGCCGACGGAAAAACCGTCGGCGTTTTGAATTTGATATGAGGAAAGGGGAGAGACTGACAGTTGAAGAAAGACAAAGACGGCGAATTGCATAAAGGACACAGACAGCGTGTCCGTGAAAAATATGAAAAGTCCGGTTCGGAATCGTTCAAAGACCACGAACTTCTTGAACTTGTTCTCTTCCACGCGATACCGTATCGCGACACAAATCCGATAGCCCACAGGCTGCTTGACACGTTCGGCTCTCTCGGCGGTGTCTTTTCGGCAAAAATAGATGCGTTGTGCGCCGTTGAGGGCGTTACGCGAAATGCGGCGATTCTTCTGAAAACTTATCCCGATATATGGCGCGCGGTCTGTATGAGCCGTTCCCGCGACATTATGTTTCTTCGAAGCATAGACGAGGCGGGACGCCTGCTCGGCTCATATTTTACTGAAAAGACCGAGGAACGTTCCGTTATGCTTTGCCTTGACGCTTCTCTTCGTGTACTTAATGTTTCGGTGCTGTACGAGGGCAGTTTCAACTCCGTTCAGATAAGCGTTAAGAAAGTTGCCGAAACGGCGCTTTCAAACAACGCCACCGCCGTTATAATCGCGCATAATCACCCTGCGGGAATAGCCGTTCCGTCTTCTGCGGACAGATTGACGACCGACCGCATTTTCGAAACATTGAAAGGGCTTGACATTCTGCTTCTCGACCACCTTGTTTTCGATTTTAACGGCGACTGCGTTTCTTTTTATCAAAGCGGACTGCTTCCCGAACTTCCTCGGGAAAAGAAACAGTACGAAAGCATATTTGTCGGCGGCAGAACCGAGCCGAAGTCGGATGTTTAGTCCGAATATATTCAGCCTAACCGCGCTCTTCCTGCGCCGTCACAACTCCGCGAAAGACCGCGAACATCAGTTTTTGCCGATATTCGTCACTCTTTAACAATGCAAGATCTTCATGGTTTGACAGAAATCCGCATTCTATAAGCACACTTACCCTGTCAACGTTCTGCTGTATGTAGACCGTTGACGGGGCTTTTTTTACGTCTCTTATCCGCGTGCAGAGGTCTGTGTCCGCACAGGCTTCCGTTATTTTTTCGGCAAACAGTTGCGAGTCCTCTCTCTTGACACCGTAAAACGCCGTGAAGCCCTTGTCTCTTTCTGCTGTTGACAGATTGGCGTGAATGCTCAAAAGAATGCTGTCTGCGGCGCTTTCCGCAATTTCAACACGGTTGCGTATGTCCTTTTTCTTGGAAAATCCGCTTCCGTCGCCGTCCGTGTCGTCGTCTGTGTCCCGCGTCATGACGGTGTCAAAACCCGCCATATCGAAAAATACACGCAGTTTTTTTGCGTTTGCAAGGTTGTAATCCTTTTCGCACGAACCGTCATATCCCTCGCACCCGCCGTCTGCGCCGCCGTGCCCCGCGTCTATTACCACCGTCGGTAACCGCTCCGTCTGTGTCGCCGTAACATTTACCGCTTTTCCGAGTTTTTTCTTCTTCTGTTCTCTGCCCGTGCAGACCACGAACGTCAGAATCATCGACGCACACATAAACGCCGTGAAAAACATACGTCCCACGTCCGACAGTTTTGCGCTCAAAAATACTTTCATACCGTTCCTGCCTATATATTGTTGAAGTTATCTGCAAAATAATATGCTCGAATGTCTCGAATTATTCATTTTGTGTCGGTTGCTTTATCGCTCCACTTTTATGCTGAATTTATTTGATAACTGTTATCTCTTACTCCTATACGGTTGAAATTTTCGGTTGAATAGTAGATTTGCGCTCCACTTCTCTCTGTATTTGTTGAATGGGAATGTTCGGAAGAAAAAATAATTTGTGGAAATATTGTAAACTCACTTGATTTATGTGTCGATTTATATTATAATAGAAGCACATTAAGTATACCAAATTGGTATGAATTGAAAAACGCTGCCGAAAGGGGCTTGACTATGAGAATAACTGATGATATAATTTATGTGGGTGTGAATGACCACGATGTTGACCTTTTTGAGGGACAGTACAAGGTTCCGAACGGAATGTCTTATAACTCTTATGTCATTCTCGACGATAAAATCGCGGTTATGGACACCGTGGATGCAAACTTCACGCACGAGTGGCTTGACAATGTGGCTTCCGCGCTCGGTTCCCGCCGCCCGGATTATCTTATTATTCAGCACATGGAGCCCGATCACTCGGCAAATATAGTCAATTTCTTGAAAACGTATCCGAACGCTTCCGTTGTATCCAATAAAAAAGCGTTTGCAATGATGGAAAATTTCTTCGGCGCGGATTTCTGCGAAAAACGGATAGTTGTTTCGGACGGAGAGACGCTTGACCTCGGCAAACATAAACTGACATTCGTTTTTGCACCCATGGTGCATTGGCCCGAAGTCATGGTGACCTACGATTCGGCAGACAAAGTTCTTTTCTCCGCCGACGGTTTCGGCAAGTTCGGAGCGCTTGACAGGGAGGAACCGTGGGACGATGAAGCGAGAAGATATTATATCGGTATCGTCGGCAAGTACGGCGCGCAGGTTCAGGCGCTGCTCAAAAAGGCTGCCACACTCGACATTGAAAAGATCTGTCCTCTTCACGGTCCGGTTTTGACCGAAGATCTCGGACATTATATCGGACTTTACGATACATGGTCGTCGTATTCGGTTGAAAGCGAGGGTATATGCGTTGCGTACACTTCCGTTTACGGCAATACCAGAAAAGGCGTTGAAGCGCTTGCGGAAAAACTCCGTGAGGGCGGTTGCCCGAAAGTTGAGGTTTACGACCTTGCTCGTGACGATATGTCCGCCGCCGTTGCTGCCGCTTTCCGTTACGGCAAACTTGTACTTGCAACAACCACATACAACGCGGAACTTTATCCGTTTATGCGTCAGTTTATCGACCATTTGACGGAGCGCGGATTCAAGAACCGCACGGTTGCGCTTATAGAAAACGGTTCTTGGGCGCCGCTTGCCGCAAAACTCATGCGCGCAAAACTCGAAACCTGCAAGAATATAACATTCACGGAAACGACCGTTACGATACGTTCCGCACTCAACGCGGACAGCCGTGACGCGCTTGACCGTCTTGCCGAAGAACTTTGTCGCGATTATATCGCACGTTCGGGAGACCGCGCAAACAAAAACGATCTGACGGCGCTTTTCCGCATAGGTTACGGACTTTATGTCGTGACCTCGAATGACGGAAAACGCGACAACGGTCTTATAGTCAACACCGTTTCGCAGGTGTCCGACAGTCCGAATCTTATCGCAGTCAATATCAATAAACAGAATTATTCTTATCATGTCATAAAGCAAACGGGAAAAATGAACGTCAACTGTCTTTCCGTTGACGCACCGTTCTCCGTTTTTGAAAACTTCGGTTTCAGAAGCGGAAGAAACACGGATAAGTTTGAAAATATCGACATCGTTCGTTCCGATAACGGACTTGCGATTTTGCCTCGCTATATCAACGCCGCATTTTCGCTCAAAGTAGAACAGGTCGTTGACCTCGGCACACACGGAATGTTCATCTGCTCCGTAACGGAAGCCAGAGTTATAAGCGACCGTGAGACGATGACGTATTCATATTATTTCGAAAATGTAAAGCCGAAGCCCGCAACAGAGGGCAAGAAAGGCTATGTCTGCAAGATATGCGGCTACGTTTACGAGGGCGACGAACTGCCCGAAGATTTTATCTGCCCGCTCTGCAAACACGGCGCGGCTGACTTTGAACCCATAGCGTAAAAACAATAACATACATCACAAAATCAAAAATTTTTTAATCAAAACGGAGGAATTTATCATGAAAAAATGGAGATGCACAGTTTGCGGAGAAATCGTTGTTTCGGACGTAAGACCCGATGTCTGTCCTCTTTGCAAAGCACCCGGTGAAAAGTTCGTAGAGGTCGTTGAAAATGAAATGACTTGGGCGACCGAGCACGTTATAGGTATCGCAAAAGACGCGCCTGCAGAGATAATCGAAGGACTTCGCGCAAACTTCAACGGCGAATGCACCGAAGTGGGTATGTATCTTGCAATGTCCAGAGCAGCCGCTCGCGAAGGCTATCCCGAAATCGCCGAATATTGGAAGACCGCAGCCTTTGAAGAGGCAGAACACGCCGCAAAATTCGCGGAACTTCTCGGCGAATGTGTTTCCGATTCGACAGAAAAGAACCTTACCGTTCGCGTTGAAGCCGAAAACGGCGCAACCGCAGGCAAGTTCGAACTTGCAAAACTTGCAAAACAGCATAACCTTGACGCAATTCACGACACCGTTCACGAAATGGCGAAAGACGAAGCCCGTCACGGCAGAGCGTTTGCGGGTCTTTTGAAGAGATATTTCGGTAAATAATATGGAAAACTATCTTATCTGCAAATGCAAAAAAGTCACCTACGCCGATGTTGAGGACGCTCTTCACAACGAAAAAACTTTTGAAAGCGTTGAAAAATCTTTTGAAGATGTTCAGAAGATAACTCATTGTTCCACCGGCTGCGGAGGCTGTCACGACAAGATAATGGACGTTATCTCTCAGATAATGAGCCGCTGAAAGGATGTTTTGATATGACTTATGTATGTCCGTGCGGATACGTTTACGATCCCGCTGTCGGCGACCCTGACAACGGTATAGCACCCGGCACCGCTTGGGAAGATGTTCCCGAAGATTGGGTTTGCCCCGTTTGCGGTCTCGGAAAAGACGTCTTCGAAGAACAATAAAAATAATATTCGGTCTTGGCGGTTGTTTTTCCGTCAAGACCGTTTTTGCCGTTCCGGATCTAACAGGGCAAAGGAGAAAATATGGAAAAATGTGTTAAACTCGGAGTTATCGGGCTCGGTCAGCGCGGCAGCGGAATGATATCCACACCGCTGTTGCCGTTTGCGGAAAGGGGAGAGGTTGCGATAGTTGCCGTTTGCGACCCTCTTGCGGACAGAGTAAAAGCCGCTGCGGATAAAATAGAAGAGGCTGGACAGCCGCGCCCGTTCGAGACTTCCGATTACAGGGAGGTGCTTGCCCGTGCGGATGTTGACGCCGTATTTGTTGCCGTTTCGTGGGAAGCGCACGTCGAGGTCGCGGTTGCCGCGATGCTTGCGGGCAAACCGATAGGGCTTGAAGCGGGCGGCGCATATTCGCTGGAAGACTGCTACCGCCTTGTTCAGGTATATGAACAGACGGGCACGGAATTGATGTTTATGGAGAACTGCTGTTACGGCAAGCGCGAGTTGATGGCGCTGAATATGGTGCGCCGCGGCGTTCTCGGTCATGTTATGCACTGTAACGGCGCATACAGCCACGACTTGCGCGAAGAGATTCTCGGCGGCAAAGAAAACAGACATTACCGTCTGCGCAATTATATTCACCGCAACGGCGAAAACTATCCGACGCACGAGATAGGACCTATCGCAAAACTGCTTGACATAAACAACGGCAACCGCTTTGTATCGCTTTCGTCGTTTTCGTCTGCGTCGCGCGGTTTGCACGAATATGCGGTTGAAAAGAAAGGTGCGGAGCACCCTCTGTCGAATGTCGATTTCGCGCAGGGCGACGTCGTTACCACCGTGCTTACCTGCTCGGGCGGACAAACAGTTACTCTGACTCTGAACACCACGTTGCCGCACGCATATTCCCGCCGTTTCGAGGTTCACGGAACAAAGGGAATGTATATGGAAGATAACGACAGCCTGTTTTTGGATAACTGCGAGGAGCACAAAAAAAACGAGTGGGATTGGCGTCCGCAGTGGGGCAATGCCGCTTCTTACGAAAAAGAATATCTGCACCCGCTTTGGGAAGACGGCGGCGCAAAAGACGCGCACGGCGGTATAGACCACCTTGTGTTCGCCGCATTTCTCGAAACCGTTCGGACGGGGGCTCATGCGCCTATCGACGTTTACGATGCCGCAACGTATATGTGTATAACGACATTGAGCGAAAACTCGATAGCCTGCGGCGGCGCTCCGCAGCCGTTCCCCGATTTTACAAACGGAAAATGGACGATGCGTTCGGATATTTCGGACAACGCTTACACTCTTGACCGCATAGATAATGGTGCAGACCTTTATTTTGTTGATAGAGTTTAGAATATGGTATAATTCGTCTGAATTTTTTAATCTGATGAAACAAAAAAAGACCTCCGAAGCGGAGGTCTTTTTTTGCAAATAGATTATTTAGTTGTCTTTTCCCGGTAACTTGCCTTTGACGGCGTGATGCTTTATCGCTTCAAACGATTCGTCGCTGATGTCGTGCTCTATCTTGCAGGCGTCCTCTGCCGCAACTTTCGGGTCAACGCCGAGAAGCGTCAAAAACGATGTCAGAACCGTGTGCCGTTCATATATTTTGTCGGAGATTTCATGTCCTTCTTTTGTCAGCGTAATAAAACCGTCGTCGTCAACGTGAATATATCCGCCGTTTTTAAGAAGCCCGACCGCACGGCTGACGCTCGGCTTCGAAAATCCCATATATTCGGCAACGTCGAGAGAACGCACCGCACCCTTTCGGGACAATATGAGAATTGTTTCGAGATACATTTCTCCCGATTCCTGTAAATGCATGATTATCTCCTTTGAAGAGTGTTCAATGTTATTACTGTATATTTTATCACTATTCAGGAAAAAAATCAAGAGGTTACGCCGTTTTATTATGCAAAATTCATTTTTTACGTTATTTGGAAAAAACGCGGTCGCCGTTTCGCCTTTCCTTAACCGCGAATTTTAACGGCAGCGGTTTTTCAGTTGTCTTTGATTTTGCCGTCAAGCGACAGTGTTACGACTTGCCAAGGGATAAACTTACCGCTTGCCTGCAATGCTTTTTTCGCCGCCGCTTCAAGTCCGCCGCAGCAGGGAACTTCCATGCGGACGACCGTCATGCTTTTGATGTCGTTTGTCGCGATTATTTCGGTAAGTTTTTCGCTGTAATCCGTATCGTCGAGTTTCGGACAGCCTATCAGCGTTATTTTGCCTTTCATAAAATCTTCGTGCATATTTGCGTAAGCGTAAGCTGTGCAGTCCGCCGCTATAAGCAGTTTTGCGCCGTTGAAATACGGTGCGTTGACGGGCACGAGTTTTATCTGACACGGCCATTGTCCGAGCCTTGAAACGGAACGGTGTTCCGATTTTGCTTCGTCGTTTGATTCTTCTTCCGCTCTTTCAAAACGACGGAGTTGATGTCCCGGACAACCGTGAGGTATTGCCGCCGCAAGTTTCTTTCTCTTGTTTTCAAGCACGGCTTTTTCGTCGTATTCAGCCGCTTCTCGCTCAACAAACGTTATTGCACCCGTCGGACAGGTCGGCAGGCAGTCTCCGAGCCCGTCGCAATAATCGTCCCGCAGAAGTTTTGCCTTTCCGTTCACCATGCCTATCGCGCCCTCGTGGCACGCCTGTGCGCACGCTCCGCAGCCGTTGCACTTTTCTTCGTCTATGTTTATGATTCTTCGTTTCATATTTTGTTGTCCTCCTTGACTTTCTGACCGTATTATAGTATAATTTCTCTTGAAAGTCGGTGGTTATAACCACGGAATTGAGGTTTTTTGATGGAAAAAATCGGTAATAAACTTTTTGCAGGACTGACAGACTTCGAATTTGCCGAATTGCTGCGTGTGGGACACGCCCGCGAAGTCGAATACGATAAAGACGACTTGATATTGCTTTCGGGCGATGTTACGCCCGAGTTCGGTGTTGTTTTGCAGGGCAGCGTTAATATAGAAAACGTCGATGTTTGGGGCAATGTCGGCATTTTGGATAATGTTTCGCAGGGGCGGGTCTTTGCCGAAACATACGCATTTTTGAAAACACCGCTGATGGTAGACGTCGTTGCCGCAGAAAAATGTCGGGTCATGTTTTTGCGCATTGCTCCGCTCCTTGACGGCAATACCGACACTCCTTTGAAACGCAAATTCATTGCCAACACGCTTGAAATGTTCGCGGAAAAGAATATGACGCTTTCCCGTCGAATTTTCTGTTCGTCACCGAAAAACATCCGCGCCCGCGTGATGACTTATCTTTCGGGTGAAGCGAAGAAAAACGGTTCGACATCTTTTTCTGTCCCGTTCGACCGCCGCCGTATGGCGGATTATCTGAATGTTGAACGCACCGCCCTTTCAAAAGAACTGTCAAAAATGCAATCCGACGGACTTATCCGCTTTTGTAAGAACCGCTTTGAATTGCTGAAAACAGACTCTTGATTTTTATTAAAAACGGTATATAATTAAAAAAACGGCGGATAGCCGAGGGAGAGTGTAAAAATGAGAAAAAGCAATATTACAAGAGATGAAGCGTTTGAGCTTCTGAAAAAATACAACAAAGACCCGTTTCATATCAGGCACGCGCTTACGGTCGAGGGTGTAATGCGTTGGTACGCCGATGCACTCGGTTACAGTGACGAAGCGGATTATTGGGGACAGGTAGGACTTCTTCGCGATATAGACTTTGAAATTTACCCGCAGGAACATTGCAAAAAAGCCCCCGAATTGCTGCGAGACGGCGGCGTCGGAGACGATATGATTTATGCCGTTTGTTCGCACGGATACGGCATTTGCTGCGACGAAGAACCGAAGCATGAAATGGAAAAGGTGCTGTTTGCCGCCGATGAACTGACGGGGCTTATCTGGTCTGCGGCGCTTATGCGCCCGTCAAAAAGCGTTTCCGATATGGAAGTTTCGAGCGTAAAGAAAAAGTTCAAGGATAAGAAGTTCGCGGCGGGCTGTTCCCGCGACGTTATACGCACGGGCGCGGAAAGGCTCGGCTGGGAACTTGACGAATTGTTTTCAAAAACCATTCTTGCAATGAGTTCCTGCGAACAGTCCGTCAACGATTTTATGGGCGTTTATTCCGTTTAATAAATACAGAGGCGCTGTAAAGAACCCGCGTTTTTTACATCCTCTTTGTCACACATTGTTTTTGACGCAACTTATATGCGCGCCGCCGACAGCGGCGCGCTTTTTCTTTTTCAATCTTGAAAAATACAAAATTCAGCCAAAAACAGTTTGATATATACTCTAAAATATCGGATATAATAAAGTCGAAAACATAATATGCAACCGTCGGTTGCGAAAATTTCAATGTGCGGTTGGTTGAAAAATCCGCTTGATCGGGGTAAAATATTCACATAGACCGAAACCATCGGCAGAATAGACCGCCGAAAGGAGAACAAAATGACATTAGGTAATAAAATATCCGCTCTGCGCTCGGCTGCGCAGATCTCACAGGAAGACCTTGCCGAAAAACTCGGCGTTTCGCGTCAGTCCGTTTCAAAATGGGAAATGGATCAGGCGATTCCTCAGATAGACAAGGTTTTGCTTTTGTGCGAACTCTTTTCCGTTTCATGCGACGCGTTGCTCCGTGAGGACGCCGACATATTCGGTGAAAAAAGGGAAGACATAAACCTGCCGACGGCGGGCAACAAGTATTTCGGAACGGACGGTTTTCGCGGTGAAGCGAATGTCGGATTGACGTCAGATCAGGCTTATAAAGTCGGAAGATTTCTCGGTTGGTATTTTTCATCCCCGCTGTCGGGCTTTCACGCTCCGTATCACCGCCCTCGCATTGTCATAGGAAAAGATACTCGCCGTTCGAGTTATATGCTCGAATACGCTCTTGCCGCAGGCTTGACCGCTTCGGGTGCCGACGCATATATACTGCACGTTATCACAACTCCCGGCGTTGCATTCGTGACCCGTCAGGACGGCTTTGACTGCGGTATAATGATAACCGCTTCTCATAACCCGTATCACGACAACGGAATAAAAGTGCTCAATTCCCGCGGAGAAAAACTTGATGATAAAACAACGTCTCTTATCGAGGCGTATCTGGACGGAGACCTTGACCGTCTCGGCGTTCGCGGCGACGACCTGCCGCTTGCGAAACGTGAACGCATAGGCAGAATAGTTGACCATGTGGCGGGTCGAAACCGCTATGTCGGCTATCTTATTTCTCTTGCGTCCCATTCGTACCGCGATATGCGCATAGGGCTTGACTGTGCAAACGGCGCTTCATGGATGATTGCAAAATCCGTGTTTGACGCGCTCGGCGCACAGACCTATGTTATCGGCGCGACGCCCGACGGATTGAACGTCAACGAAAACTGCGGCTCAACGCATACGGAAGCGCTTTGCCGACTTGTCCGCGAAGAACACCTTGACGTAGGCTTTGCATTTGACGGCGACGCCGACAGATGTCTTGCCGTGGACGAACACGGAAACGTTGTGGACGGCGACGGAATTCTGTATATTCTCGCAATGCGCCTGAAAGAGCGCGGCGCACTCGATAAAAACACGGTGGTTGCAACCGTTATGTCGAATGGGGGACTGTTCCGCGCGCTCGAAAAAGCGGGTATGAAATATGAGACCACATCGGTCGGCGACCGCTTTGTTTTTGAATGTATGGAGCAGAACGGCTACCGTCTCGGCGGAGAGCAGTCGGGACACATAATCCTGCGAAAATATGCAACGACGGGAGACGGTCTTCTGACCGCAATAATGCTTGCGGAAGAAATCCGAGACAGAAAACTTCCGCTTTCCAAACTTGCGGAGGACGTTGTTCCGCTTCCGCAAAAAACAAAGAACGTCAGAGTTATAGATAAGGCTTCCGCATTGAACGACCCCGCCGTGGCGGAAGAGTATGCAAAGATAAATACCGAACTCGGCAAAAACGGAAGAGCGCTTCTCCGCGCAAGCGGCACCGAACCGGTGGTGCGCATAATGCTTGAATGCGAAACGGAAGAAGCGTGCGACAGATATATCGCAAGAATGTATAATGTTATAAAAAAGAAAGGGCATTGCCGTGAATGATAAAAAAGTTCGTGTAACGGAACTGTTCGACTGCACCGTTCCGTATCTCGAAAATCTGTTTGACGGGTGCGAATACCCGTGGGAAATGCTTCCCAAACTCGGAAAATATATCGAAAATCTTATCAAGGACGGCATCAAGGGCTTTGAACTCCTTTCCGACGGCGTTCTTGTGGGAAAAGACGTTAAAATATATGAAAATGTGACGATAGAGCCGCCCGCGATAATAGGCGACGGCTGTGTTCTGCGACCCGGTGCGTTTCTTCGCGGGAACGTCGTTCTCGGCAAAAACTGCGTTGTCGGAAACAGCACGGAACTCAAAAACTGCGTTCTGCTGAACCGTGTTCAGGTGCCGCATTACAATTACGTCGGAGACTCCGTTCTCGGCAACGGAGCTCACCTCGGCGCGGGCGCGATATGCTCAAATCTCAAATCGGATAAAACCGCGGTTCGCGTCAAAACAGATAATGCCGTTTACGACACGGGAATACGAAAATTCGGTGCGGCGCTTGCCGATAATGCGGATGTCGGCTGCGGCTGTGTTCTGAATCCCGGAACTGTCGTGGGCAAAAACACAAGAATATATCCGCTCGTTTCCGTCCGCGGCGTCATTCCGTCGGACAGAATAGTAAAAAGCGCAGAATGCTTGGTGAAAAAGGAGGTACGCCCGTGTGCGGAATAATAGGATATACCGGCGAAAACAACGCCGAAGAAATATTGTTGCAAGGGCTTCGCGCTCTCGAATACAGAGGTTACGACTCGGCGGGAACGACCGTCTTTGACAAAAGCGGAAAGCCCGTCACAGTCAAATGCCGAGGCAGGGTCAAAAACCTTGCGCAAAAAGCGGCAAAAAAAGAAATATCGGGAACTTGCGGGATAGGTCATACCCGTTGGGCGACCCACGGCGCACCCGAAGAGAAAAACGCGCACCCGCACGCTTCACGTTCTCTTACGCTTGTCCATAACGGAATAATCGACAACTGCGTCGAACTGAAAAAGGAACTCGAAAACGATGGCTACGAATTTGTGAGCGATACGGACACCGAATGCGCGGCACACCTTATCGACCGCGAATATCGCCGCCTTTCGTCTCCCGTAAAAGCCATATATTCCGCACTTGACCGTCTGCGAGGTTCTTATGCGCTCGCAATAATTTTTTATGACCGTCCCGATGAGATATATGCCGTCCGCAAGGACAGCCCGCTTATCGTTGCGGTCAATCCCGACGGCGGCTATGTCGCGTCCGATATTCCCGCGCTTTTGCCGCACGGAAGAGATTTTATCAGACCGAAAGAGGGCAAGGTCTGCGTAGTTCGCAAGACCTCCGCAGTAACGGTTGACAGGGACGGCACGGAATATGAAGAAACGCTCGAACGCTTTGACCTCGATGTGTCGTCTGCTCAGAAAAACGGTTATCCGCATTTTATGCTCAAAGAAATATGCGAAGAGCCGACGGCTGTTGCCAATGCCGTTGCTCCGCGAATAAACGAAAAAGGGCTGCCCGATTTTTCGAGCGACGGAATAGACGAGAAAATGTGGAAAGACACGGACTGCGTTTCCGTTATCTCCTGCGGTTCGGCGACCCACGCGGGACTTGTCGGACGGTACCTTATCGAAAAACTTTCGGGCGTTCCGACGGTCGTTTCCGTTGCTTCCGAATACCGTTACGACCCTCCCGCCACATTCGGAAAAACGCTTGCCGTTCCCATTTCCCAGTCGGGAGAAACGGCCGACACGCTTGCGGGACTTCGTCTTGCAAAGCAGAACGGAGAAAAGACGTTGGCAATTGTCAACGCTGTCGGTTCGGCGGTCGCCCGTGAAGCGGACGGCGTGATATATCAGAATGCGGGTCCCGAAATCGCTGTCGCTACCACAAAAGGGTATGCCACGCAGGTTGCGCTGCTTGCCCTTGTCGCCGTTAAACTTGCTCTGGCAAAGGGCAGGATAGATACTGATTACGCTTCGTCGTTTTGCTCGGGACTGCTTCACGATATTCCGAAATCCGTTGCCGATGTCATCTCCCGCCGCGAAGAGATACACGCCATAGCCGAAAAAATCAAGTCGGAAAAAGACGTTTACTTTATCGGCAGAGGTCTTGATTTTTACGCTTGCAGCGAATGTTCCCTGAAACTGAAAGAAATTTCGTACATTCACAGCGAAGCCTACGCCGCCGGCGAACTCAAACACGGAACGCTTGCGTTGATTGAGCAGGGAACGCCCGTTATAGCGCTTGCAACGGACAAAAAATACTACGACAAACTTGCGGGCAATATCCGCGAAGTCCGCGCGCGCGGCGCTTACGTCGTTCTTGTTTGCCGCAGCGATTTTGAGAACGCCGAAGAATATGCGGACGCCGTTTTTGTGCTGTCCGACGGTTCCGAAACGCTTCCCGCGCTTCCGGCCGTGGTATTTTCGCAGTTGCTGGCTTACGAAACGTCGCTTTTGCTCGGCAGGGACGTTGACCGACCCCGCAACCTTGCAAAATCCGTGACGGTTGAATAATAAGTTTGATGTCCCTTCTGTAAAATAAATTTTAATTGAAAATATATCTTCCGATTTCGGTCGGAGGGTATATTTTTGCGCCCGAAGAGGATATTTCCGCGTTTTCCGTCGTTTTTTCTCTTGACAAACGGTTTTTACGGGCGTATAATAACAAAAACGAGTTTTAAGAGGTGTGGTATATGTTCAGAACCGACGCCGACGAAGCGAAAATTCTTGTTGAAAAACTGCTTGACGAAAACGAGCAGCGTGCGATGAATCTTTTTCGCCTGATTCTTTCGAGTTTTGCGCCGTTCGCTTTTTCCGACGGCAAAGACTTTTTGATTATGCAGACCTGCGAGACCACGCCGATATGGGCATGGTTCTGTTCTGATATAAGCGATGCCGCAGCCGAAAACGCCGCGGATATAGTCGCCGACAGGGTGTCGAAATGCGCCGATGTTCAGTTCAACGCAGACCCGAACAGAGCGAAAAAAACGCTTGAAATTCTGAAAAACAAACACGGCATTTCCGCCGAAAAACGTATGGCGATGACAGCCTATGTTTGCCGCAGACCCGTTGTTCCCGCCGCAAAAGGGGAGATGACAAACCCCACGGCGGCAGATAAGGAAACCGTTGCCGACCTGCTTGCCCAACTTGTTGAGGACGGCGAACATTCCACCGTGCCGCGCGACGGAGCACTCCGTTTTGCCGAATCCGTTGTGGGTTCGAAACGTGTCTTTCTTTGGAAAGACGGCGGCAAGACCCGTGCCATGGCGGTGGTTGCGTATGAGGACGAAAAAACGGCGCGCATAAACACCGTTGTAACGGAACGTGAAAGCCGCGGCAACGGATATGCGGGAATGCTGGTGTCCCGTATGTGCGAAGATTTGCTTGAAAAAGGGGTGGAACCCATGCTTTACGCCGACGCGGAGAACCCCTCGTCGAACCGCGCTTATATCAAAACGGGCTTTGAAAAAGTCGGCGACGTGACCGAATATTCTCTCGAAAAGCTTTGACGATACAAGAAGGGGATGTAAAAAAAGCCCAGACCGCAAAAAAGGCTGAAAAATATAAAAAAGCAATAGTCTAAAAGATAAACAAAACGACTCAAAACAGCAATTTTTGTGTTTTCCTATAAAATAAGGTTTTAATACGCCTTTTTTGCTACGGGCGAATCTCACCTCTCGACGTACCTATGTACGCCTTCGGATTCGATTCACCCA